>OCQB01000038.1_pt1 | contig 190183 bp, 149 predicted proteins | sample 1538631 | NCBI WGS metagenome assembly OCQB01 (sample SAMN04571713, study PRJEB22368) | human gut metagenome | biome: human gut; material: stool | host: Homo sapiens | place: Luxembourg | collected 2012-10-19
TCGACGACCAGGGCCGCAACTTCGACAAGGACGGCAACATGAACAACTGGTGGACCGACGAGGATGCCGCCGCCTTCAAGGCCAAGACGGACATTCTGGTCAAGCAGTTCGACGCCATCGAGGTGCTGCCCGCCCGGGACGGCCAGCCGGCGCTCCACGCCAACGGCGCCCTCTCGCTGGGTGAGAACATCGCCGATCAGGGCGGTCTGCGCGTCGCCTGGACGGCTTACCAGAACTCGCTCGAGGGCAAGCAGGCCCCGGCCCCGATCGACGGCTTCACGGACGCACAGCGCTTCTACCTGGCCTACGCCACGCTGTGGGCACAGAACATCCGCGACGAGGAGATCGCCCGCCTGACGAAGCTCGACGTGCACTCGCTGGGCAAGTGGCGCGTGAACGCCACGCTGCGCAACCTCGAGAGCTTCTACGAGGCCTTCGGCATCACCGACGGCGCAATGTTCATGCCCGCCGAGGAGCGCGTAATCATCTGGTAGGACAGGTTGCGGCGGCAGGGTATCCCGCCGACCGGACCCGCAGCAGAAAAGGGACGACCCCGATTGGAGGGTCGTCCCTTTTTTCGTCACGGGGCGGCGGAACACGCCGTCCTCCCACCCGGCCGGAGCCGGTCAATAGAAGGTGCCCTTCGGGGCGAAGATAGTGTAGCCGAAATTGAAAGTCAGGTACATGTTCCGCCACGAATCGAGGTCGTATTTCGTCAGCGCGAGGCTCACCGGACCGATGGGCGTGTGGTAGACCAGCAGCGCCTCGGCGATATAGTGCCAGCGCCGGTCGGGACGGTCGGCCAGCGCCACGGGGACGAACGACCGCTTGTTGCGCATCATGGCGTAGAAGCCCGTGCGCAGGAAGAAGTTGGGCATCAGGTCGAAGGTCGGCATCACGCCCCCAGCGACGAAGCGTTCGGCCCGAAAATCGGGCATGTAGACCATCTTTGCATGGGGGATGGGCGCGTAGACGGGCATCGACATGAGCGTCGCGCCCGGCGTCGTGAAGTCGGGGTGGTTCGTCAGCACGGCATCGATGTTGAATCCGAACGAAAACCAGCTGACGGGCGGAATGTCGAAGTACTTGTCCCACGTGAAGCGGCCGCCGAACCAGTGGCGCGTGCGGCGCGAAAGGAAGCGGTCGACCTCCGCCGGGGCATACTTGTCGCGGCCCGTCACGTAGATGGCCGAGAAGTGCAGGTCCGAACCGCGCCGCGGGTAGAGGAACTTGTCGAGCGTGTTGCGCGCCACCTCGGCCTTCAGGGCAAAGAAAGAGAAGCGCGTATGGTCGTCCTCCTCGACCTGCCGGTTGTCCGAACCGTAGTGGTAGTTGATGTGGCCTGCGTTGGCCCGCAGCGCAACGACGCTGCGCAGCGTCAGCGGCGTGCCGAGTCCCAGCGTGAAGAAGTTCTCGCTGTTCTTCACGTAGAGCGTGTTGTCCACGCGCGTGACGTTGCCGAAGGCCCCGCGCCGGAAGTCGCGCACCGAGAAGTTGTAGGCATAGTCCAGGAAAATCGGTTCGCGCAGGTAGAAGTCGGCCCGCCCGCCGAGCGCTCCCCACGTGTAGAGCGGCCCGAGGTAGAGGTCCGCCCCCAGGCTGTGGCCCACGCGGCCGATCTTCTGGTAGTTGATGCCGATGTAGGCCTGGTTGAAGACCGTCGAGGAGACGTTGCCGCCGATCGAGACCTTGAAGTTGGGCTTCGTCTCGAGGTGCGCGCGGAAGGAGTAGCGGTGCGTCGTGCTGTCGTAGACGGCCTTCGGGAGTTCCATCGTGAAATCGCCGCCCGAAAGGACGTTGTAGAGGTTGTCGCGCAGCTCCGCGAACCGCATCGGACGCTGCACGCCGGGCGTGTGGCGGTCCAGGTGGAGATAGTCGCGCAGATACTCGCGCGTCGAGGGGTCGAGCCCCTCGATCCGGTAGTCGTTGAACACGAGCTGCGGGCAGCGCGCCCGGAAGGCCCGGCGCCGGGCCTCGTACTCCTCCGGCGTGCGGCGCTCGCGCACCTTTTCGAGCAGCTGCGGCATCTGCGCCATGGCGTCGGCATAGCCCGCATCCATGATCTCCTCGGCGCGGTCGAAGTCGAGCATCCCGGCATCGACCGCCCGGCGGATCGTCAGGCTCCGCTCCCCGGGCAGCGTATAGTCCGTATCGAGCATCGCCAGCATGAAGGCCTGGTCGAGGATGCTGGTGCGTTCGCTCGGCGGGACGTTGCCGGCTGTGCAGATCGACCCGACGATCAGATCGGGCCGGAAATCCTCGTCCAGGGGGTGCCAGGGGAAGTTGTCGTAGATGCCGCCGTCGTAGAGCAGCATCGAGTCGAGCTTCACTGGCTTGAAAACCAGCGGAATGGACATCGACGCCCGGACCGCCTCGCTCAAATCGCCGCTGCGCATGACCACCGGTCCGCGGTGGTTCATGTCGCTCGCCACGCAGAGGAAGGGGACCATCAGGCGGTCGAAATCGCCTCCCGAGGCGGCCGTCGCCGGAGCGAAGAGCTCCGTGAGCGCCATGTCGATCTGCGTCGACGAGAGCAGGTTCGTCGGCACCTGGACGCGCTGGCCGCCGGGGCGGCTCAGGTCGACGCGCACGTTCAGGAAGCCCGGCATCCGGCCGATCTGCCGGTAGTAGGGCATGTAGACATTCGGGTCGATCCGGCCCGAAACCCACTCGCGCACGGCTCCCGACGAGACGATGGCGCGCATCTCGGCGGGTGAATACCCGGCGGCGTACATCGCCGCGATGATCGACCCCATCGAGGTGCCGGCCACGCAGTCGATCGGAATGCCGTTCTGCTCGAGCGCCTCCAGCACGCCGATATGGTAGAGCCCCTTGGCCCCGCCGCCGCTCAGCACGACCCCGACCCGCTGGGCCGACGCCGTCGCAAAGAGAAAGACGGAGAGGACAAATGAGAGGGTTTTACGCAACATATCTCAAATTTTTTATAACTTTGCATGTTACAAAGTATTTTTCAAAAGTACGCAAAAAAGAAAAACGGACAAAATATGATCGACAAAATCAATGAACTCCTCCGACGTGTGGAGGAATTCAAACCCCAGGCTGCCGCCGAGCTCGAAGAGTTCCGCATCAAGATTCTCGGCAAGAAGGGCGAGCTGAACGCCCTGATGGAGGAGTTCAAGACGGTGGCTCCCGAGCTCAAGCGCGAGTTGGGACAGCAGCTCAACCGCCTCAAGCAGGAGGCGACCGAGCGCATCAACACGCTGCGCGAACAGCTGCGCGACGCCGCCTCCGAGCGTCACGAGGCCGTCGGGGACATGACCCGTCCCGGCACGGCCGAGCACCTCGGCTCGCGCCACCCCATCTCGCTCGTCAAGAACCAGATCGTCGAGGTCTTCTCGCGCCTGGGATACACCGTGGCCGACGGTCCCGAGATCGAGGACGACTGGCACGTCTTCTCGGCGCTGAACTTCCCGCCCGAGCACCCGGCGCGCGACATGCAGGACACCTTCTTCATCGAGAAGGATCCCGACATCCTGCTGCGCACGCACACCTCGTCGATCCAGGTCCGCACGATGGAGCGCCAGAAGCCCCCGATCCGCGTCATCTGCCCGGGGCGCGTCTTCCGCAACGAGGCGATCTCCTACCGCGCACACTGCATCTTCCACCAGATCGAGGGTCTCTACGTCGACGAGGGGGTCTCGTTCGCCGACATGAAGCAGTCGCTGCTCTACTTCGCCAAGGAGGTCTTCGGCGAGCAGACGGCCATCCGCATGCGTCCCTCCTACTTCCCCTTCACCGAACCGTCGGCCGAGGTCGACGTCTCGTGCAATCTCTGCGGCGGCAAGGGCTGCGCGGTCTGCAAGGGGACGGGATGGCTCGAGATCATGGGATGCGGCATGGTCGACCCCAACGTATTGAAGGCCAACAATATCGACCCGGAGAAATACTCCGGATTCGCCTTCGGCATGGGCATCGAGCGCATCGCCATGCTCAAGTACGGCGTCAAGGACCTGCGGCTCTACTTCGAGAACGACGTGCGCTTCCTCCACCAGTTCGACGAGGCGCTCTAACCCCCACCGCGGCATGAAACGGCTCACGGCGATCACGGCGCTCTGCCTGCTCTTCTCAACGGCTTTCGTCGCCGGGAAGGGGAGCGTGCAGCCGCCCGAATGGCCTGATTCGCTGCGCAGCGTCTACCTCTACACCGAGGGAATCAAGCAGAACGCCATCGCCCGCGATTCGGCCCGGGCCCGGGAGCTCTTTCACGAGGCGATCCGGCACGATTCGCTCTTCGCCCCGGCCTACTACGAACTGGGGGTCAGCGGCATGTACGCCTCGCCCGACGAGGCGGTCGAGCTGGCCCGCACGGCCTACCGGATCGACACGACGAACCGCTGGTACCACCAGCTCTACGGACAGACGCTCATCCTCGCCGAACGCTACCGCGAGGCGCTCGACGTCTACCGCCGTCTTCAGGTCGAATACCCCAAGGAGCCGGACAACTACCGCCTGCTGGCGGCCCTCTACGAGCAGAACGACGACCCCTATATGGCGCTCGCGACGCTCGACTCGGCCGAGATGCGCTTCGGGCGCATTCCCTACCTGAGCGCGATGAAGCGGCAGCTGCTCATTGCGACGAGGCAGACCGACAAGGCCATCGACGAGGCGCGCGCACTGGTCGAAGAGGTTCCCTACGAGGCGGCGCACCACGTGGCGCTGGCCGAGCTCTACGGCATCTCGGGCAAGGACTCGCTGGCGCTGGCCGAGTACGACTGCGCCCTGAAGATCGACTCGACGGATATCCGGACGCTCATGTCGCTGGCCGACTTCCACTCCTCGAAGCGCAACTACCGCAGGTTGCTCGAGGTGACGCGGCGGCTCTTCGAGTCGGACGACATGCCGCTCGATACGAAGATCCGGCGCTTCGAGCAGTTCACCTCCGACATCAACTTCTACCGCCAGTACTATTTCCAGCTCAACGACCTCGCCTCGACGCTGGCCATCCGCTACCCGAACGATCCGCGCGTCGTGGAGCTCTACGCCGGACACCTGATCGCCTCGGGCGAGCTGGAGCGGGCGCTGGCGCTCTACAAGCTGCACCTGGCGGACAGGCCGCCCGTCAAGTCCTTCTTCCAGGCGGTCATCGACATCGAGAGCTACCAACAGCACGCCGACTCGATCATGCACTACGTCGGCCGGGCGCTGGAGCTCTTCCCCCGGGACCTGGACCTGCACCTCGCCCGCGGCAACGCCTTCATCCGGCTCAAGGAGCCCGAAAAGGCGATCCGCACCTACCGTCAGTCGCTCCGCTACGCCGAAACGGACTCGCTGCGCAGCGTGATCTGGGGCATGATCGGCGACACGTGGTACCAGATGGCCGAAGAGGGGAGGAACGACACGGCGAAGGTGAAACGGCCGCGGAGCAAATCGCCGCGCAAGGCCCTGAAGGCGTGCTACGACGCCTACGACCGCAGCCTCGGCTACTGGCGCGACAACGCCCTGGTGCTGAACAACTACGCCTACTTCCTCTCCGTCGAGGGACGCGATCTGGAGCGGGCGCTCGAAATGGCGACGCGCGTGATGGCCACCTCGGAGAAGAACCCCACCTACCTGGACACCTATGCCTGGGTGCTCTACCGCCTGGGGCGCCTCGACGAGGCCAAACAGGCGATCCAGCAGGCCGTGGCCTTCGACGAACACGGCAATCCGGAGCTGTTTGCGCACTACGGCGACATCCTCAATGCCCTGGGTGACCGCTTCTCGGCCGAGTTCTACTGGCAGAAGGCCCTCGATGCGGGGTACGATGCCGCCGAAATCCGCCGCCGCATGGAATCGACTCCATCGGCCGAAAAGCCCGCGCGATGATGAAACCGCTCTACATACTGCTCTCCGTACTGCTGCTGACCGCCGCAGGCGCCTCGGCGCAGAACGACAAGATCGAGGCGCAGAAACGCGTCATCGCGGCCCTCGAAAAGAAGATCGCGAACGAAGAGCAGGAGATCGCACGCCTGAAGAAGGGACGTGCGGCGACCGAGGAGCGGGTCGGAAGGCTGGCTCGGCAGATCGAGTCGCGCAACCAGCTGCTCGAAGAGACCGAGAAGCAGGCGGGGATGCTTCGCGAGGAGATTGCCCGCAAGGACAGCGTGGCGGGGAATCTGAGCGCTTCACTCACCCGCAACCGCGACCAGTATGCCGCGATGGTCCGCGAGGCGTGGCGCAACTACAGCCACAACGACTACCTGACCTACATCTTCTCGGCACACGACTTCCGCGACGTGGCGCGGCGCATTGCCGCCCTGCGCGAGATGGCCTCTCTGCGCGAACGCAAGCTGCACGAGATTGCCGACCTGAGCGATCGGGTACGGCGCGAAAAGGAGGAGCTCGACCTGCGCAACCGCTCGCTCGACTCGGTGACGCGCAAGCTCGCGTCGCAGAAACAGAGCCTCGAACGCGACGCCCGCAACGCCCGGGCAAGCATCCGGCAGCTCTCGCAAAAGGAGAAGTCGGCCCTGCAGCGCAAACTCTCGCAGGAGCAGCAGCTGGACGTGGCCATCAACGAGCTGCGCAAGCTCACGAAGGGCAACACGGCCGGTGCGTCGTTCTCGACCAAAACGACGGGACTGCGCCTGCCCGTGGCCGGAGGGCGCGTGAAACGCTACAAGGAGAACATCGCCGAGATCACGGGACCCAAGGGGGCGCAGGTCATCTCGATCTACGAAGGCAAGGTTGTCGACATCAAGCGCAACCGCATCACGAGCAAATACGACGTCTACGTGGCGCACGGCGAATACATCACCTCCTATGCCAACATGGGGACGGTCTGCGTGGAGAAGAACCAGAAGGTGGCGCGCAACCAGCAGTTGGGCACCATCGGCTCGGCGCTCGACGTCATGACGATGGAGACGGAGTACAAACTCGTCTTCGGCATCTACCCGCCCAATCCGAACGAGAAGATGCGGGCCGAAAACTGCTTCCGCAAATAGCCACGACAAGGCCGTCGCGGCAATCGTGGAAGGATGGATCCACAAAGGGACCGATTTCGCGTGAAAGAGGCGGAAAAGAGGCAAAAACAAAGGGATTCCGACACCCGTACCGAGGAGAGAGAAGGGGAGGCCCCATACCGACGGAACGGGCGTGCAGGAAGAGCGAAAAAGAGAGAATCAAACCGGAAAAAATGGCTGTACGATACTATACCGACGACTGCCGCTACCGGCTGCCCGAAAAACGGCGGACGGCACAGTGGCTGCACGACGTGGCCCTGACCGAAGGATACACCCTCGGCGAGGTGTGCTACATCTTCTGCTCGGCGGCCCGGCTGCTGGAGATGAACCGCCAGTACCTGGGACACGACTACTACACGGATGTCATCACGTTCGACTACAGCGACCGCCGTGGCACGCGCACCGTATCGGGTGACATCTTCATCGACGTGGAGACCGTGGCGGACAACGCACGGGAGTACGGCGCCACGCGCCTGCAGGAGATGCGCCGCGTGGTGGTCCACGGCCTGCTGCACCTCTGCGGACAGGGGGACAAGACGCCCCGCACCAACGCACAGATGCACCGCAAGGAGGACAAGTACCTGAAATTCTGGGAGGAGGAACAATGACAGCGGCTCGCAGCGCTGCCGACAAACCAATAAGACCAATTTACCTGTCGCACAACCATGACGCTTGACTACGATATAATCGTCATCGGCGGAGGACACGCCGGATGCGAAGCCGCGACCGCGGCCGCACGGCTCGGATCGCGAACCCTGCTCCTGACGATGGACATGACGAAAATGGCTTCAATGTCGTGCAATCCGGCTGTAGGAGGAGTTGCCAAAGGTCAGATTGTCAGAGAGATAGATGCACTCGGCGGACAGATGGGACGCATTACGGACCTCACGACCGTGCAGTTCCGGATGCTCAACCGCTCGAAGGGCGCCGCGATGTGGAGTCCGCGGGCGCAGTGCGACAAGACGCGCTTCTCGGAGGAGTGGCGCCGCACACTCGAAAACACGACGCACCTCTACATCTGGCAGGATGCAGCTACGGAGCTGCTCTTCGACGAGACACCCGCCGTGCGGGGCGTCCGCACCCGCATGGGGGTGGAGTTCACATGCCGCGCCGTGGTGCTGACGGCCGGCACCTTCCTCGACGGAGAGATGCACTGCGGCACGGCATACGCCGAAGGAGGCAGGGCAGGGGATGCCGCCTCGCACGGGATCACGGAGTGTCTGCGCCGGATGGGCTTCGCATCGGGCCGCATGAAGACCGGTACACCGGCACGTCTCGACGCCCGCACGATCGATTTCGAGGCGATCGAACCGCAATACGGCGATGAAAACCCCCCGAAATTCTCCTTTTCATCGGAAACGAAACCAGTCGACGAGCAGTTGCCCTGTTTTCTGGTCTACACGTCAAGCGCCGTGCACGAGACCCTTCGCAGCGGATTTGCCCTCTCGCCGCTCTTCAACGGCACGATCAAGGGGATCGGTCCGCGCTACTGCCCCTCGATCGAGGACAAGCTCCGCACCTTCGCCGACAAGGAGCAGCACCAGCTCTTCCTCGAACCCGAAGGTCGCACGACGAACGAATACTACCTCAACGGCTTCTCGTCGTCACTGCCCTGGGACGTGCAGTGGCGGGCACTGCACCAGATCCGCGGGCTGGAGAATGTACACATCTACCGTCCGGGCTACGCCATCGAATACGACTATTTTCCGCCGACACAGCTGCACCATTCGCTCGAAACAAAGCTCGTTTCGGGACTCTTCCTCGCCGGACAGGTCAACGGCACGACGGGATACGAGGAGGCGGCCGCCCAGGGACTGATGGCGGGAATCAATGCTCACCGCAAGTTGAAAGGGGAGGAGCCCATCGTCCTTCACCGCGACGAGGCCTACATCGGCGTACTGATCGACGACCTTGTCACCAAGGGGGTCGACGAGCCCTACCGCATGTTCACCTCGCGCGCCGAGTACCGCATCCTGCTCCGGCAGGACAACGCAGACCTGCGGCTCACACCAAAAGGGTATGAAATCGGTCTTGTTTCAAAGAAAAGATACGAGGAATTTCTCGAAAAAAAATCGGCCGTAGAATCGCTTGTAGCCTACGCCCACCGACAGAGCATCAAAGCAGAGGAAATTTGCGACTATTTGAAATCGGTCGGTTCGGAGCCGCTGACGCAGGGAAGAAAGCTCTACGACATTCTCATGCGCAACAACGTCACCTTCGTTTCGCTGATGGAGGTGCTGCCGAAACTGAGAAAATTCATCGAAACAAACAAAATCAACGCGGAGGCGATCGAAGAGGCGGAAATTCAGATCAAATACAAGGGATATATCGAGCGGGAAAAGTTCATAGCCGAAAAACTGCATCGATTGGAGAATATCCGCATCCCGGACGACTTTGACTTTTTCTCCCTGCAGGCCCTGACGATCGAGGCTCGGCAGAAGCTCACGCGCATCCGCCCGCAGACCATCGGGCAGGCATCGCGCATACCGGGCGTATCACCCGCCGATGTCAACGTACTGCTGGTGCGATTCGGTCGCTGATCCGTGAAGTGTTCCACGTGGAACAAAATAAGGTGAAAAGTGAAACATAAAAGGTAAAAAGCAGGAGAAAAAAATAGAATATAATAAAATACCATTAAAAAAAGCGGATAGAAATCTATCCGCCTTTTATTTCGATATAGTGCAACCTTACTCAACGAAAGTGCACCAGCCGTACTTGTCTTCAGCACGGCCGTACTGAATATCCTGCAGCGCATTGTAGAGCGCCAACGAAATCTTGCCGACCTCCGAACCGTACTCATAAACGGCATTGGTCTGCATGTCGAAAATCTTGCCGATAGGGGAGATGACCGCCGCCGTACCGCACGCACCACACTCCTCAAAGGTCGGCAGCTCATCGACCGGAATCTTGCGCTCCTCAACCGTCAGACCCATGTCGGCGGCCAGCTGGCGCAGGCTCTTGTTCGTGATCGACGGCAGCACCGAAGGCGACTTCGGCGTAATATACTTACCCTCCTTGATACCGAAGAAGTTGGCCGCACCGCACTCTTCGATATACTTGTGCTCGGCAGCATCGAGATACATCACGTTGGAATAGCCGAGTTCGTGTGCCTTTTCACCCGAAAGGAGGCTTGCAGCATAGTTTCCGCCCACCTTCACATCGCCTGTTCCACGTGGAGCAGCACGGTCCTGTTCACGGTCAATGGCGACCAGAATCGGCTTGATGCCCGACTTGAAGTAGGCACCGACGGGCGAGCAGTAGACGATCAGCAACGCATCCTTGGCGGGTTTTACGCCCAGGCCGGCCGTCGTTCCGAACATCACGGGACGCAGGTAGAGCGAAGCACCCGTGCCGTAGGGCGGAATGAAGCGCTCGTTGCGGCGGACCACCTCGACGCAGGCGTCTATAATCATCTCGAGACTCGGCACCGGCAGGCAGAGGCGCTTGGCCGAAGATTGCAGACGGCGTGCATTCTCGTCGACACGGAAGAGGCGCACCTTGCCGTCAATACCACGGAAGGCCTTCAGTCCCTCGAAAAGTTCGATGCCGTAGTGCAGGCACGAGGCCGACATGTGCATCTTGATGTACTCGTCATCGGTAACCTCCATTTCACTCCATTTGCCGTCAGTGAAATGAAAGCGTACATTCCAATCGGTCTTGTAGTAGTTAAAACCCAAGGCACTCCAATCCATGTTTTCCATATTTGATCTGTTTTAAGGTGTAATCCGTTAACAAGTTTCCGGCCGCATCACCGGAGAATAAGAACAGACGGCAAAACCGGACGATTCCGCCGTCCAGAATCCTCGCCCGTCAGCCGACAATCGCGCCGTTGGAGGTTCTGTCGTCGGGTCCGAGCAGCCGCAGCTTGCCCGAGGCATCCTCGGCCATGAGGATCATGCCGCGCGAAAGGGTACCCTTCAGTTCGCGGGGCGCCAGGTTGACAAGCACCAGCACCTGACGGCCGACCAGCTCCTCGGGCGTGAAGTGCTCGGCAATGCCCGAGACGATCTCCCGCTGATCGATCCCCGTATCGACCTTCAGCTTCAGGAGTTTCTTCGTCTTGGCCACCTTCTCGGCCGAGAGGATGGTCGAAACGCGGATGTCCATCTTCTGAAAATCATCGAACTGTATCGTATCTTTCTGTTCTTCAACATGTTGTGCAGCTTCAGCAGCCTGGTTTGCCTTCTTCGTGGCCGCGAGCTTGTCCAACTGCCGCTGGATCACGTCGTCCTCGATCTTATCGAAGAGGAGCTCGGGTTCGCCGATCGCATGGCCTGCCGGAACAAGGTCCATCGTACCGAGGCGCTCCCAGCCGAACTTCTCCACGGCAAGCATCCGGAGGATCTTCTCCGCAGAGAAGGGCATGAAGGGCTCGATGGCGATGGCCGTATTGGCCGTAATCTGGAGGGCGACGTTCAGGATCGTTTCGACCCGCGCACGGTCACTCTTGATGACCTTCCACGGCTCCGTATCGGCGAGGTACTTGTTGCCGATGCGGGCGATGTTCATGGCATCCTTCAACGCCTCACGGAAGTGGTAGTTTTCGATGTTGCTCTCGAGCGAGCCGCGCACGGCGGCCATCTCGGCGATCGTGGCACGATCGTAGTCGTTCAGCTCGCCGCAGGCGGGCACCTTGCCGTCGCAATACTTCTTCGTCAGCACGAGGGCCCGATTGACGAAATTACCCAGCACGGCGACCAGTTCGTTGTTGTTGCGGGCCTGGAAATCCTTCCACGTGAAGTCGTTGTCCTTCGTCTCGGGGGCGTTGGCGCAGAGCACATAGCGCAGCACATCCTCCTTGCCAGGGAACTCGTCGAGGTATTCGTGCAGCCAGACAGCCCAGTTGCGCGAAGTGGAGATCTTGTCCCCCTCGAGGTTCAGGAATTCGTTGGCCGGGACATTGTCGGGCAGGATGTATCCGCCATGCGCCTTGAGCATCGACGGGAAGACGATGCAGTGGAAGACGATGTTGTCCTTTCCGATGAAATGGACCAGTTTCGTATCCTCCGACTTCCAGTACTTCTCCCACTCGGGCGTAAGCTCCTTCGTGGCCGAAATGTAGCCGATCGGCGCATCGAACCAGACATAGAGCACCTTGCCTTCGGCCCCCTCGACCGGAACGGGAATACCCCAGTCCAGGTCGCGGCTCACGGCACGCGGCTGCAGGCCGCCGTCGAGCCAACTCTTGCACTGTCCGTAGACGTTCGACTTCCATTCCTTATGCCCTTCCAGAATCCACTTGCGGAGGAATCCTTCATACTGATCCAGCGGAAGATACCAGTGTTTGGTCTCCCGCTTGACAGGCACCGAACCCGACACGGCGCTGTGCGGCTCGATCAGTTCGTCGGGCGAGAGCGTCGAGCCACACTTCTCGCACTGGTCGCCGTAGGCGCGGTCGTAGCCGCACTTGGGGCAGGTACCCACGATGTAGCGGTCGGCAAGGAAGGTCTGCGCCTCCTCGTCGTAATACTGCATCGAGGTGCGCTCGATGAACTTCCCCTCGTCGTAGAGCTTGCGGAAGAAGTCCGAGGCGGTCTGCGCGTGTACCTGCGACGAGGTGCGCGAATAGATATCGAACGACATGCCGAGGCGCTCGAACGAACGCTTGATGAGGCTGTGGTAGCGGTCGACGATCTGCTGCGGGGTGACGCCCTCCTTGCGGGCCTTGATCGTGATGGGCACGCCGTGCTCGTCCGAGCCGCAGACCGAAATGACGTCGCATCCCTTCAGGCGCAGGTAGCGCGTATAGATGTCCGAAGGTATGTAGACTCCCGCCAGGTGGCCGATGTGCACCGGTCCGTTGGCGTAGGGGAGTGCCGAAGTGACAAGATATCGTTTAAACTCTTTAGCCATAAAACAATACGGATACAATCTTACTAATTTCTGTCAAAATTAGTAATTTTTGTCAGAAACGAAAAGCGATACGCCGTTTTTGTTTACGGATGCAAAGAAGAGCGCGCCCGACAGCCAGCCGTCCCCTCCGCCCCGGCGAAGAAAAAGCCCCGCAGCGGCGAGGCTGTGGGGCTCGGTGTGCGTGCGCAGGAGCGCACTCAGCGGCCGACGATCTCCATCTCGTCCAGGAGCCAGCCGGCGCCGGCGAACTTGTCGATGATGAACAACACGTAGCGTACATCGACGGCGATCATGCGCTGCAGATCGGGCTCGAAGGCCACGTCGCCCGACATCGCCTCCCAGTTGCCGTCGAAGGCCAGGCCGATCAGCTCGCCGCGGGCGTTCATCACGGGCGAACCGGAGTTGCCTCCCGTAATGTCGAGGTTCGAGAGGAAAGCCACCGGCATCTCGCCCTTCGCATTGGCATAGGGACCGAAATCACGCGCCGCATAGAGCTCCTTCAGCCGTTCGGGCACGGTAAACTCGGCGGGGTTCGCGGGGTCCTCCTTCTCCATCACCCCCTTGAGGGTCGTGTAGTAGTTGTACTCGATGCCGTCGGCCGGCGAGTAGGGCAGCACGTTGCCGTAGGTCAGGCGGATCGTGAAGTTGGCATCCGGCGCCCACGCCTTGCGGGGCTGCTGCAGCATCAGGCCGGCAATGTACTTGCGCTTGCCCTCGGCATACCCCTTGTGAGCCTCGCGGTAGGCCTTGCCCAGTTCGAGGTACTTCGACCAGACTGAGGTGGCCAGCGCCACGGCCGGATCAGCGGCGATCTTCCCGGGGGCATAGTCGTCGATGAGCGCCAGCACCTGCTCTTCGGAGGTGAAGAGCGAGCGGTCGTAGAGATCGTCCACATAGGCGTCGATATTGCCGCCGAACTCCTTGTCGACCTTTTCCGCATAGAACGACGGCAGCTGCTTCATCTGCTCGCGGGCGATCGTCAGCATGCGCCGGGCCACCTTGCGGTCCGTAGCGGGGTTGTAGTCCCTGTACCACTCCGCAAGCTGCGCCTTGAGGGCCTCGACATCCCCGAGGCTGTCGCGCAGGGTCATCGTCTTCGTGTCGATGAACTGTCGGACAGGCGACAGCACCTCGACGGCCGCGAGGAACGCCTCCGTAAGGTACTGCACCCCGGCATAGACCGGACCGCCCGCCTCCTCGGCGCGGCGGATCTTCTCCAGCGCGTCGATGTATCCCTCCTCGGGCAGCGTATTCTTTTCGGCCCAGGCCTGGAACGACGCCTCCTGCGCCTGCTTGCGGGCCTTTACGCCGAGTTTCTCCAGCCCGCGCGACATGCCGATCGAATTCTTCCAGTAGTTCGACGAACGGGCGTATTTCGAGGCGTACTGGATGCGCACGGCATCGTCGGCCATCATGTCCTTCCAGAGGATCGCCTGCCGCTCACCGCGGATGAAGATGCGCTGCGGATTCTCCGATCCGAGCAGGTTGTCGATCTCGTAGGAGGTCATGTAACGCTCGGTCGAGCCGGGGAAGCCCATCACCATGGCGAAGTCGCCGCGGTCGTATCCGCCGAGCGAGACCTTGAGGTATTTCTCGGCCCTGTAGGGGCGGTTTTCGGGCGAATAGTCCGCCGGACGGTTGTCCGGTCCGGCATAGACGCGGAAGATCGAGAAATCGCCCGTATGGCGCGGCCACATCCAGTTGTCGGTATCCCCGCCGAACTTGCCGATCGACGAGGGGGGCGTGCCCACCAGACGGACATCCGTGTAGACCTCCATGACGAACGCGAAGAACTGGTTGCCGCCGAAGAAGGACTCGATCTCGACCTCCATGCCAGGGTTCTCCTGCTGCATGCGCTCCCGCAGTGCGGCGATGTTATCTTTGGTGATGCGGGCGTACTCCTCTTCACCGGCCGTCGAGGGGACGTTGCCCACAATTTCGGGTGTTACGTCGGCAATCCGGCGCACGAAGCGCACCTCGAGCCCCGGAGCGGGCAGCTCCTCGGCATTCGACATCGCCCAGAAGCCATACTTCAGGTAGTCGTGCTCGACCGACGAGAGGCTCTGGATCGAGGCGTAGCCGCAGTGGTGGTTCGTAAAGAGCAACCCCTCGGGCGAGACGATCTCGCCCGTGCAGCCGCCGCCGAAGACGACGACGGCATCCTTGAGCGAGGAGTGGTTCACGCTGTAGATCTCCTCGGCCGAAAGTTTGCAGCCGCGCTCCTTCATCTGCTTGATGTTCATGCGCTGCAGGTAGGGCAGCATCCACATGCCCTCGTCCGCCGCGGCCGTCAGGGTCACGCACGCCGCAGCCAAAAGTAAAAAGAGTCTCTTCATGTACGATACGGTTTGTCGTTTGGTTTTGGTTTGCTTCATAAGATTTACCGGATGGCGATCATGTTGCGGATCGAACGCTCGGCCGCCCGCCGCACCTCCTCGTCGAGCGTGATCTCCGGGGCCTCGTTTTCGAGGCACGCGGCGATGTTCTCCAGCGTCACCATCTTCATGTACTTGCAGTTGTTGCAGGCGCAGTTCTCGTCGTCGGGAGGTGTCGGGATGAAGCTTTTACCGGGGTAGCGCCGCTTCATCTCGGCGAGGATGCCCGACTCGGTCACGACGATGAACTCGTCGGCGCCGCACGTTCCGCAGTAGTCGAGAATCGCCGCCGTGGAGCCCACGAAGTCGGCCACCTCGACGATGTAGGGACGGCACTCGGGGTGCACGACTACCTTCGCCCCGGGATGCTCGCGTTTGAGCGCCAGCAGCTTCTCGAGCGAGAACTCCTCGTGCACGTGGCAGGCGCCGTTCCACAGCACCATGTTCTGCCGCCCGGTCAGCTTCTGGATATAGGAGCCGAGGTTGCGGTCCGGAGCGAAGATGACGGGCACGTCGGCGGGGATCGACTCGACGACCTTCAGGGCGTTCGACGAGGTGCAGCAGACATCCGTCAGCGCCTTGACGCCGACCGTCGTATTGACATAGGAGACCACCCGGTAGCCGGGGTAGCGGCTCTTGAAGGCGGCAAAGTCCTTTGCGTCGCACGACTCGGCGAGCGAGCAGCCCGCCTCGGGGCAGGGGATGAGCACCTTCTTGTCAGGGCAAAGCACCTTGGCCGTCTCGGCCATGAAGTGCACGCCGGCGAAGAGGATGATGTCGGCATCGACCGACTGCGCCTTGACCGAGAGGGCGAGCGAGTCGCCGAGGAAGTCGGCGATCTGCTGCACTTCGAGCCTCGTGTAGTAGTGCGCCAGGATCACGGCGCGCTTTTCGCGCTTGAGCGCTTCGATGCGGCGGCGGAGCTCCGCGGAGTTATCGACCTTCATCGCTTGCTTTTCTTTTTATTTTTTAATTCAATTTAATTTTAATAATGAAATAAGAAAAGAAATAAAGGGTGTTGAAAGTGTGCACAACTTTTTCGTTTTTTTCTTTTTCAACAGACTGTCGTTTCCCTTTTGATTTTATTTTCTTTTATTTTTCTGAAAGTCAAAAGAAAAAATAAGAAATCGACAATTTATGAAAACGCTTTTCAACATTTCGACAGCCTCTTTTTCTCAACATTCCATGCCCTGTGGGCCCCGTTTGGGCGGACGGTAAAATGTGAAAACTTTTTTTGGCGGCGCGGAAATTTTGCATATACCCGCTTCTTTTCGGAAAAAGCAACTTTTCGACCCCGGAGTTTTCATTTTTTATCGTCACTTTTCAACAGGGTTCCGAACAGGTTGTCATCAACTTTTCATCACCTTGCCGACAATCTTTTCGGCAATCTCGCGGTACCACTTCTCCACGCGCGGGTCGATGCCGGCTGCGGGGCGGCCCTCCTCGCTCCCCTCCATGATCGACTGCACGATGGGCACCTCGCCCAGGAAGTCCACGCCGTGCTCCTCGGCAAAGCGGCGCGCGCCGCCCCGTCCGAAGAGGTAGTAGCGGTGGTCGGGCAGCTCCTCGGGCGTGAACCACGCCATGTTCTCGATGATGCCCGCGACGGGAATCCGCACGTTGGGGTTGCGGAACATCTCCACGCCGCGCAGCACGTCGGCCACGGCCACCTGCTGCGGCGTCGAGACGATCACCGCAGCGTCGATCCTGAGTTCGTTGATGATCGACAGGTGTACGTCGCCCGTGCCGGGAGGCAGGTCCAGCAGCAGGAAATCCAGCGTGCCCCACTTCGTCTGGTGGATGAGCTGCTTGAGGGCGTTGGTCGCCATGGCGCCGCGCCACAGCAGCGCGTCGGTCGGCTTGATGAAGAAACCGATCGACATGAGGCGGATGTCGCCGGCCTCGGCCGGGATGATGCGGTCGACGCCCTCCTCCTCGACGGCTTCGGGCAGGTAGCTCTCCACGCCGAACATCTTGGGTTGCGAAGGACCGTAGATGTCGGCGTCGAGCACGCCGACGCGGAAGCCCATGTTGCGCAGGGCGACGGCCAGGTTGGCCGTGACGGTCGACTTGCCCACGCCGCCCTTGCCCGAGGCGACGGCGATGATGCGGGCGATGGCGCCCGTTGCGGTTTTCAGCTTGGGTTCCGGACGCGGGGGCTGTCCGCCCTCCTTGACGACGACGAGCACCTCGGTGCCCGGGAGTCCCTCCCGCAGCAGCGCCTCGACCTGGTTCTTGATCTTCACCGCAAAGGGGTCATGGCTCTTGGCGAAGCGCAGCACGACGGTCGCCTTGCCGTCGGCAGCCCCGATATGCTCCACGAAACCGCTCGTCACGAGGTCCTTTCCCGTTTCGGGGTGGACCACCTGTTCGAGCAGCCGTTTGATCTGCTGTTCCATACGTTGTAAGGTTTGTTTACGGCAAAGATAACGTTATTTTCCGCGATTCCATATAAAATGAAAAATTATTTTATCGAAAAACGATAAATTTTATTTGTTTTTCAGGAAATATCATTATCTTTGTAGTACCAAGCGGAGAACAAACACACAAAATACGGAACGCATTATGAATTTCATCAAGACATTTCTCGCCGGACTGCTCGCCTTCGTCGTGGGATCGGTCGTGGTATTCTTCCTCTGGCTGTTCGCCATTCTGGGGATCGTCGGATCGCTCACGATGGAGAAGAGCGTGGCGGTCCTTCCGGAGAGCGTGCTGAAGATCGACTTTTCGGAACTGCTCACCGATTCGCCCTCGACGAATCCCCTTGCGGGCATCGATTTCACCACGATGGAGACCACGCCGCAGCTGCCGCTTTTCCGGGCGCTGCGCGCCATCGAGGCGGCTGCGGCCGATCCCCGCATCAAGGGCATCTACCTGCGCATGAACGGCCGCGGCGGCGTTACGGGCACGGCGCTGCTCGAAGAGCTGCGCGGCGCAATCGGGGAGTTCCGCAAGAGCGGCAAGTTCGTCGTCTCCTACAACGAGGTCTATTCGCAGGGGCAGTACTACCTGGCCACGGCGGCCGACCGCATCTACATGCAGCCCGAAGGGATGATCGACTGGTCGGGACTCTCCTTTAACCTGATGTTCTACAAGGGGCTGCTCGACAAGCTCGACATCAGGGCCGAGGTCTTCCGTCCGACGGCCTGCAGGTACAAGAGCGCCGTGGAGCCCTACATCATGAACCGGATGTCGGATGCCAACCGCGAACAGATGCAGGAGCTCGTCAACTCGATGTGGGGGACGATCTCCTCGACGGTGGCCGAGGCCCGGGGGATCGACCTGGCGGAGTTGAACCGGCTGACCGACCGGTTGGAGGTTTCGCTGCCCGAAGAGGCTCTGGAGAACCGTTTCGTCGACGGACTGCTCTATGAGGACCAGATGAACGATGTCTTCGCCGAACTGGGTGTCGAGCCCGACGCCAAGGGTGAATACCGCTTCGTGACGCTGGGCGAGTACGCCTCGCAGGTGGATGCCGACCTGAAGAACGTCTCGGCCGACGAGGTGGCCATCGTCTATGCCGAGGGTCAGATCGTCGACGGCGAGGGCTACGGTCCCGAAATTTACGGCAATTCGCTGGCCCGGACGCTCGCCGGCGTGCGCGCCGACGAAAAGGTCAAGGCGGTCGTGCTGCGTGTCAACTCGCCGGGCGGCAGCGCCCTGGCGTCGGATGTGATCTGGCGCGAGATCGAGCTGCTGCGGGCCGAGAAGCCCGTCATCGTGTCGATGGGCTCTTACGCCGCCAGCGGCGGGTACTACATCTCCTGCCCGGCCGACGTGATTGTTGCCGACCGGCTGACGCTGACCGGTTCGATCGGCGTGTTCGGCATGTACCTCGACACGCGCGACGCGCTGAAGAACAAGCTGGGCATCACGCTCGACGGCGTGAAGAGCAACACCTCGGCCGGCATGGGACAGCTGGCCCCGCTGACGCCGACCGAGCGGGCGACGATCATGCGCGGCGTGGACAAGGTCTATGCGACCTTCACGAACAACGTGGCCCAGGGGCGCAACCTCCCGATCGACCGCGTGCTCGATATTGCCGGCGGCCGCGTGTGGTCGGGCGAAGATGCCCTCGGAATCGGGCTCGTGGATGCCTGCGGTGGGCTGAAGATGGCCATCGCGCAGGCCGTCGACAAGGCCGGGCTGGGCGACAACTACCGCATCACGGAGGTAATGGAGGCCCCGACGGGCATTGCGGCCCTCTTCTCGTCGCTGAGCGCGAGCGTCCGCACGGCATTCCTGCGCTCCGAACTGGGCGACATGATGAAGGAGTACGGTCGGGTGCGCGAGGCAACGCGCCTGCAGGGCGTGCTGATGTATTCGCCCTGCAAGCTCGAGCTGCAATAGCGGCCCCGGTCGTGGCAAACGGGACGGCATCCTTCCGATGAAGGGTGCCGTCTTCGTATCTGTATGTCGGCGGCAGGTGACCGTGCGGTTGAGGCATCCGGCAGTCTGTCTGCTCCATTTGACCATGCGGCTGCGGTGGCGGGCGGGCCGGGCGGGCGGTTTTCGCGTGCGCGTCGCCGCGGGAGGTCGTTGGCTCGCAGGCGGCATCCCGGAAAACGGGATTTTTGTTTGTCCCGGCGCTTACTTTTCGTATCTTTGGAAGGTGAAAGCGGGCAAACAAGAGAAGAAGGAGTCGAAATTCGTCAAGACGAAGATCGTGACGGGGTATGTCGTCCTCGTGGTCGTCTGCATCCTCGCGGTGGACTATGCCTACCGCGCCATGATCCACATCGCGGCCCCGGGCGAGAACTACGCGCTGCTGCAGGTCAAGCGCCGGGCCGTGAACCAGACCCTCTACCACCTCTACCAGGCCGAGAGCTACGGACAGCTCATGATCGCCGGCTACCAGTCCTACGAGGAGCGTTACCACCGCGAGCTGCGCACCGTCCGCGCCTGCATCGACTCGCTGCGCGGACTCTCGGACGATACCGATTCGCTCCAGACGCTGCGGCTGGACAGCATCGTGCGGCTGATTGACGACAAGGAGCGGCGCACGATGAGCCTGCGGCGGTCGATCCGTTCGGCCGGTACGGCGAGCCTGCTCGACAAGAACATCCGCCAGCTGCTCGAAGGGGACGACTCGCTCGGCGGGGCCGACACGTCGCTCGTCCTGCGCAGTGTCGTGCTCTCCGACACGGTCTCCGTGCCGCGGAGCAAGCGGCGGTTTTTCCGGCGGCTGGCCGATCTGTTCAGCCCGCGGCAGGAGGATTCGAGCATCGTCATCTCCCGGCGCGAATTTGTCGGTGCGGTTTCGCCGCAGGCGGTCAAGGATACGATCGCCCTGGTGCTGCGGGCCTTGCAGGACAGCGTCACGAGCGAGCGGCTGGGCATCTACGACAAGGCGTGGCGCCAGGGACAGCAGCTGCGCTACAACAACGAACTGGTCAACGAGAAGATCTACCGCCTGATCATGGACTACGAGGCGGAGGATACCGGTTTTATCATGCGGCGCATCGAACGCAATGCGGCGTTGAGGCGCCGTTCGTCGCAGGTGCTCGGGGGCATCACCACGGCGGCCGTGCTGCTCATGCTCATCTTCGTGGCCGTCCTGTGGCGCGACGTCAACCGCAGCAACCGCTACCGCCGCGCCCTGGAGCGGGCCAACCGCGACAACGAGGCGCTGCTGGCGGCCCGCGAAAAGCTGATGCTGGCCATCACGCACGACATCAAGGCGCCGCTGGGTTCCGTGATGGGCTACATCGACCTGCTCTCGCGCCTGACGGGCGGCAAGCGCGAGGAGCTCTACCTGCACAACATGAAGGAGTCGTCGGAACACCTGCTGCGGCTGGTCAACAGCCTGCTGGACTTCTACCGGCTCGATATCAACAAGATGGAGGTCAACACCGTGGCCTTCAATCCCGCGCAGCTCTTCGAGACGATCCTCTCGGGATTCGCCGCGCAGGCGGCGGCCAAGGGGCTCGAACTGCACCTCGACGCCACGCCGGCGGCCGCAACCGGGGTTACGGGCGATGCCGTGCGCATCCGTCAGATCGCCGAAAACCTCCTCTCCAATGCCCTGAAATTTACCGACCGGGGCTCCGTCACGGTGCGGGTCGATCTCTCCGACGGACGGCTGATCTTCTCCGTGCGCGATACGGGCCGCGGCATCGCCCGCGAGGAGAAGGAGCGGATTTTCGGAGAGTTCGTGCGGCTGCGCTCGGCGCAGGGCGTCGACGGCTTCGGCCTCGGACTGTCGATCGTCGACCGGCTCGTCAAGCTGTTGGGAGGCACCATCTCGCTTGAGAGCCGTCTCGGCGAGGGGAGCCGCTTCATCGTCTCGGTGCCGGTCGGGGCGGCGGGCGATGCGGGGGCGGCACCTGCGGCGGCCGTGTCGGAGAGCGAGGTACGCCCGGGGCTGCGCGTGCTGCTCGTGGACGACGATCCGCTGCAGCTCGAGATGACGGCGGCGATGTGCCGCCGGGCAGGAATCGAGACCGAGAGTTGTGCCTATCCCGAATACGTCGGCCGGATCGTCGCGGAGAGCCGTTTCGACCTGGTGCTGACCGACATTCAGATGCCCTCGGCCGACGGCTTCAGCGTGCTGGACACCGTGCACCGGGTCGATGCGTCGCTGCCCGTCGTGGCGGTCTCGGCCCGCGGGGAGATGCGCCCCGCCGACTTTGCCGCCCGGGGGTTCGCGGCCTGCCTGCGCAAGCCCTTCTCCGGCGGCGAGCTGCTTGCCGCGATCCGTGCCGCGACGGGAGGCGGCGGCGAAGAGGCTGCGGCACCCGCCGGCGGGGCGGACGCTCCGGCCGCGGAGCTCCCGGCATCGGGCGACGGGGTTGACTTCGGAGCCCTGACGGCCTATGCGGGCGATGATCCCGAGGCGGCGCGGAGCATCGTCGCCTCCTTTGCCGAGCAGACCGGGGCCAATGCCGGGGCGCTGCGGCGAGCCCTCGAGGCGGAAGATGCCGCCGCGCTGAAGGCCGTGGCGCACAAGATGCTGCCCATCTTCACGATGATCGGTGCCGCGGAGATCGCTGCCGTGCTGCGGCGGGCCGAGCGGTTCGACGGCGAAATCGACCCCGCCCTGCGGAGCGGGCTGCAGGCCGCGCTCGGGCGCATTGACGCGATAGTCGCCCGGGCCGCCGCGCAGGCCGCCGATCCGGCCGTGTGAGCAAGGCACCCGACCGCCGGCGGACTTGGATTTGCCGTCGGCTTTTCCTATCTTTGCGACGTTATGGAACGGATTCTGATCGTAGACGATGACACCACCTTCGCGCTGATGCTGCGCACGTGGCTCTCGAAGCGGGGCTTCGACGTGGAGACGGCCGGCAGCGTGTCGGCGGCCCGCGCGGCGCTCGGGAAGCAGGAGTATGCCCTCGTGTTGAGCGACATGCGCCTGCCGGACGAGGACGGCATCGCCCTGCTCCAGTGGCTGGCCGAGCGCGGGCGCCGCGAGCCGGTGATCGTCATGACGAGCTACGCCGAGATTCAGAATGCCGTGCGCAGCATGAAGCTCGGGGCCCGCGACTACGTGGCCAAGCCGGTCAATCCCGACGAGCTGCTCAAGAAGATCCGCGAGGCGATCGACACGCCGGCACCCGGTGCGGCGGCGGAGCCGGCGGCCGCAGCCAAGGGCCCGGCGCGCGGCGCGAAACGGGAACCTGCGGCGCTCAACTACATCGAGGGGCACAGCGACGCTTCGCGGCGGCTGTACGAGTACGTGCGGCTCGTGGCTCCGACCAACATGTCGGTGCTGGTCAACGGCGCCAGCGGCACGGGCAAGGAGCATGTCGCGCAGCTCATCCACCGCAGCAGCAAGCGGGCCGGCAAGCCCTTTGTGGCGGTCGACTGCGGGGCCATCCCGCGCGAGCTGGCCGCCTCGGAGTTCTTCGGCCACGTCAAGGGCTCCTTCACCGGGGCGCTGAACGACAAGACGGGTGCCTTCGAGGCCGCCAACGGCGGGACGCTCTTCCTGGACGAGGTGGGCAACCTCACCTACGAGACGCAGGTGCAGCTGCTGCGCGCCCTGCAGGAGCGGCGCATCCGCCCCGTGGGCAGCACGCGCGAGATTCCGGTCGACATTCGCCTCGTGGCGGCGACGAACGAGGATCTCGAAGCGGCCATCGCCCGCGGCACGTTCCGCGCCGACCTCTACCACCGGATCAACGAATTCACGCTCCGCATGCCGTGCCTGCGCGAAATGCCCGAGGATGTCCTGCTCTTCGCCGACTTCTTCCTCGACCAGGCCAACCGCGAGCTGGACAAGCACCTCGTAGGCTTCGACGCTGCGGCTGCGGCGGCCCTCACGCGCTACGACTGGCCGGGCAACCTGCGGCAGCTGAAGAATGTCGTCATGTCGGCGACGCTGCTTGCGCAGGACGAGTACGTTACCTGCCGCGAACTTCCGGCCGAGATTGCCGGGGGCGGAGCCTCCTCCACCCTCTCGCTGCGCGATCCCGCCGGCGAGGAGGAGCAGATCCGCCGGGCCCTTGCTGCGGCGGGCGGCAACAAGTCGCAGGCCGCGAAACTGCTCGGCATCGACCGCAAGACCCTCTACAACAAACTGCACCTCTACGGTATCGAGTAGCCGTCCCGGGTGTGGAAAAAATCCACATTCCACACCTTCGTTCCACACTTTTCCACAGTGCGGCAGGATTGCTTTGTTTTATGCAATACATTGTAAAACAAGGTTTTATGCTTGTTTTGTCATCATGGCACATGGCTTGAATCCTTTCAGGGCAAAGGCCGTCGCGAAAGCGGTTCGGCCCCGAAAACGGAAGTCTAACCTTAATTTTGAGAGCCATGAAAAAGAGAGTTGTGATGATGGCGGCGCTGATGCTGACGGCAGGCGGCATGGCATTCGCTCAACAGCCCGAATCGACGGAACCCGAAAAGCAGGAGGTGGCTGCCCCTGCACCCGAGTCCGCTACGGAAGAGAGTACCACACAGGAGGAGAAGGCCGAGAAGGATGGTGATTGCAAGGGAGATTGCACCAAAGAGAAGTGCGGCACGGCCGACTCCTCCTCTTCTGACAACACCGAGACGGACGAATGACACGTTCCGGTCACCGTCGGTGATATTAGTTAAACAATTGTTTGCCTGGACTCCGCCTCGTGCGGAGTTTTTTTGTGCAGGCCGCCATGCGGAGCGGGCCGGGAAAGAGCGGCCGGAAGGGCGGACCGGAAAAGAGCGGACCGGAAAGGGCACCTACGACCGTTCCGCGCGCTTTCTGTCGCGCTCGCTCCTGATGCGTTCGAGGTGCTCGCGCAGCTGTTCGCCGAACTCCTCGCGGCGGTGCTTGAGGTTGGCCCGCCACCCCTTCCAGCGGGTGTAGCGCTGCCGTTTTTCGGGATAGATGTCGCGGATCGTCACCAGAATGCCCGTCTCCTCCACGTCGCCGAAATCGGGGTTCGACACCGTGTCGAAGACCCGCATCGTGGGCGACAGGTTCATGTAGGCGTTGATCAGCGGCGGGATGTTCTCGTTGAACTCGCGGATCTTCTGGATCAGGATGCGGTAGTTGTCCATGTAGGTTTCGCCGTGGAAGAGCTCCTCGTAGTAGGGGTCGTCCAGATCGAGCCGCAGCGGATGGATGCCCTCGACGAGCCCCTCGCGGTCGGGGAAGTAGCGGCGCAGGAACCAGATCAGGGCGTTGCGCGCCACGGTCTTGTAGCTCGTGTACATGGTGACCTTGCCGAAGAGGTATTTCGAGCGGGGGCTCAACACGATCAGGGCGCCGATGCCGTCCCAGAGGTTGTCCAGCGCGTAGATGCTCTTGGCGTTGGCGCGGGCCTGGTAGGCGGGCTGCACGAACGAGCGTCCCAGTTCGATCGTGTGGGGCAGGTATTTGCGGCGGAAACGGTCGCTGAAGCGGAAGTAGTGCTCGGTCGAGAGGTGGCGCGGGTTCGGCGTCGTGCAGACGATGAAGCGGTAGCCGCCCACGATCTGTTCGGCCGCCGGGTCCCAGACGATGAGCTGGTAGTAGCCGTCGCCGGCCGTGTCCTCCTCGTCGATGTCCACCTCCTCGCCCGTGCCGCCCCCGGCGCCGCGGAAGGCCTCCTCGCGCAGGCGGCCCACTTCGCGCATGAGCGACGGACACTCCGCCGCCGAGAAGACGTAGATTTCGTTGCCGGCCTTGTTCGTGTCGCGGACCTTGCGTTCGGGCGTGAGCTCGGCGCGCAGCAACTCCCGGTCGACGGGCGGGATGATGGGTTTCATGGTTTTACTTTGCATATCCGCTGCAAAAATACCGTTTTTTGCAGCTATTGTGTCGCGGAGGAGAGCTTTTTTTCCAGAAAATACGCCTTTTTGCGTACATACTCCGCCTGCTCGCGCAGCGAACCGGCGCTCTGCAGCTCCGCCATGGGAATCGGGTCGCCCACGACGATGCGGAAGTGCTTGCCCTGCTGCGAGAACATCTCGTCGGGCAGCCACAGCATCTCGATGTTGAACTTGATGCCCAGCCGTTTGCGCAGGCGGTCGATGCGGTAAAAGAAGTTCGAGAGCCGCCCCTCGACGAAGACCGGCACGATCTGCCGCTGCGAGGCGTAGGCCTTCTTCAGGAAGCTGATCTTCCATTCGGGGTCGGCCACGCAGCCGTCGATGCGGCGCGAGCAGAGCCCCGCCGGGAAGGTCAGGATCTGCCGCTCGCCGAAAAACTCCTCCTCCATCTTGCGGGCGTAGGCCGCGTTCTGCGCGCCGTGCTTGTTGACCGGAATCCAGAGCGGCCGGAGCGGCTCGACGTACATCAGCAGGTCGTTGACCACCACGCGCACGTCGCCGAAGCGGTCGATGAGCTTGTCGGCCAGCATCATGCCGTCCATCCCGCCGAAGGGGTGGTTCGAGACGAAGAGGTAGCGGCCCGCGGGATCGAGCCCTTCGAGCCCTTCGATCGAGTAGCTCACCTGCCACTGCCGGAAGCAGGCGCGGATGAACTCCTGCGGCGGGAGCGACCAGTAGTGTTCCAGGATGTGGTTGATCTCCTTCTCGTGGATCGTGCGGCGCAGCCACCCTACCGCCGGTCGGGGAATCCAGCGGGCCAGCCGCGGGGCCTTGGCTTTCAGTACGGCGCCGATGTCTATCTGGGGCATGGAAACGTGCGGAAAAAATTTATAACGGCAAATATAGGTATTCTTTTTTGAAAAAACGCTAACTTTACGCCCAAATCGACCTTATCGAAATGATGGCACCCGAATACCATGTTCCCGTCCTGCTCGAGGAGTCCGTGCGGCTGCTCGACGTGCGGCCCGACGGGGTCTATGCCGACCTGACGTTCGGCGGAGGCGGCCACTCGCGGCGGATTCTCTCGCTGCTCGGGCCCCGGGGGCGGCTCTACGGCTTCGATCAAGATGCCGACACGCGCGCGAACTGTCCCGACGATCCCCGCTTCTGCTATGTGGAGAGCAATTTCCGCTTTCTGCGCGGGGCGCTGCGGCTGCGGGGCGTGCGGCAGGTGGACGGCATCCTGGCCGATCTGGGCGTCTCGTCGCACCACTTCGACGATGTGGAGCGGGGCTTCTCGTTCCGCGGCGAGGCGCCGCTCGACATGCGCATGAACCGGCGCGGACGGATGACGGCCGCCGACGTGGTCAACGGCTACACGGTGGAGGAGCTGACGCGCGTCGTGGGCGACTGGGGCGAGGTGGAGACCCCGTGGAAGGTGGCCGGATGCCTCGTGCGGGCGCGCGCCGCAGAGCCGATCGCGACGACGGCGCAGCTGGTTGCCGCCGTGCAGCCCTGCACGCCGAAACGCGACGGAGCGAAGTTCCTGACCAAACTCTTCCAGGCGCTGCGCATCGAGGTCAACGGCGAGATGGAGGCGCTGAAGATGGCCCTCGAGCAGAGCCTCAAGGTGCTGCGGCCCGGCGGGCGGCTGGTGGTCATCTCCTACCACTCGCTCGAGGACCGGCTGGTGAAGAACTTCCTGCGCAGCGGCAACTTCACCGGAGAGGTCGCAAAGGATTTTTACGGACGGCCGCAGGCGCCGTTCGAGGTGTTGACGCGCAAGGCCGTGGTTCCCGCGGCCGGAGAGCTGGAGCGCAACCCCCGGTCGCGCTCGGCCAAGCTGCGCGCCGCCGTCAAGAGAGGATAACCATGCTGCAGGACCACGAATTCGATCCCGTCTCCCCCGAGGAGCAGGCGCGGCGCGAGGCCGAGGCCGAGCTGGCCCGCCGCATCCGGCGCGAGGTGCGCCGCATGGAGCGGGGAGAGGCCGACGACGACCTGCGCGAGGACGAGGAGCGGGAGGCCGCCGAACGCGAAGCCGAGGAGGAGCGCCGCCGCAAGGCCGCGCGCCGTGCGTCGAGCACCTTCTGGCAGCTGGTTTCGGGGACGATCCTGCTGCGCCGGGGTGTCTCGCAGTACTACCCCTACATGGCCTGCATCGCCGGGATGTTCCTGTTGAGCATCATGGCGATGTTCTGGTCGCTGCATCTGGACATGAAGTACTCGCGGCTCGAACGCGAGGTGCAGCTGTTGCGCGAGCGGTCGATCCGCCTCGAGGAGCAGCGTTTCAGCCGCACGACCCACTCGGCCGTCGTCGAGGAGCTGCGCCGCCGCGGCATCGACCTCCAGGACCCGCCCGCGCCGGGTGAAATCATCGACAACTGAACATGAAACGCGAACCGTCGAAGATCAAGAGCGACATCCTGCTGCGGGTGCGGCTGCTCTACGTGCTGTTCATCCTCGCGGGAGCCGTCGTGTTTCTGCGGCTGCTGTGGGTGCAGCTTTTCAGCGGCGAGGTGGCCTACAACGCCGCGCGCCTCTCGAACCGCATCTTCACCGAGGAGGTGATCCCCGCGCGCCGGGGCGCGATCCTCTCGCGCGACGGCGAGCCGCTGGCCGTCTCGATCTTCCGCTACCAGGCGGCCTTCGACTTCGCGTCGGACGGACTGGCCGACACGAAGCGGTTTCGCGAGCAGAGCGACTCGCTCGCCAGGCTCCTTTCGGCCTACTTCAAGGATCGTTCCGCCGCGGAGTACGCCCGTTTTTTTAGGGAGAAGCAGAGCCACGCCCGCAACAACTACCGCCTGACCAACGAACGCGATACGACCTACTACCGTTCGGAGGGGCTCTTTGCCCGGCTCGTGGACTGGATCCGCGGCGAGGCGACCGTTACCGAACGCATTTACGACACGATCCGCGACCATACGCTCGTCAACATCTTCCCGCGCGAGGTGGACTACGCCGAGTGGCAGACGCTGCGCCGCTATCCGCTGCTGAACTGGAACATGGGCATGGTCTACCGCCTTGTCGAGCGCGACGACCGCGTCTACCCGCAGGGGGGGCTGGCCCGCCGCACGATCGGCGACAAGGGCTACATCGGCCGTCCCGACGACTCGGGCAAGACCCTCTTCGGCAACTACGGCATCGAGGACAGCTACCGCCGCGAGCTTTCAGGCCGCGACGGCGTGGCCGTGCGGCAGCGCATCGCGCGCGGCTTCTACGGCCGGGTGGCCGGGGCCGGGCACGAGGAGCCCGAGGACGGGCTGGACGTGGTGACGACGCTCGACATGGACCTGCAGGACGTGGCCGACAGGGCGCTGCGGAGCCAGCTCGAGCGGCAGAACGCCACCTGGGGCACGACCATCGTCATGGAGACCCGCACGGGCGAGATCCTTGCCCTGGCGAACCTCGGCCGCAACGGCGACGGCAGCTACTCCGAGCGCGAGAACTATGCGCTGGGCCGCTGCATGGAGCCCGGCTCGACCTTCAAGCTGGCGTCGATGCTGCTGCTGCTCGACGACGCGAAGATGTCGCCCGAGACGACCTACGACGTGCACAACGGCGATCCGGTCAAGGTGGGTCCCGCGACGAACATCCGCGACTCGCACCGCGGCGACCACGTCATCGACTTCCGGCAGGCCGTGGCCGCCTCCTCGAACGTCTACTTCGCCGAGGCGGTCTGGGACCGCTACGGCGCCACGGGCAGGAAGTTCGACTACAGCCGCTTCCTGCACGAGCAGCTCCACCTGGGCGAGACCGTCGGGCTGGAGCGCCTCGGCGAGCGGCAGCCCGAGATCACCCGCGACTGGAAGGTCGCCGACCCCGGCGTGATGCTCGTGAAGATGGCCTACGGCTACCGCGTGAAGCTGGCCCCGATCCAGATGATTACCTTCTACAACGCTATCGCCAACGGCGGGCGGATGATCTCGCCGGTGCTGATCCGCGAGCTGCGGCGCGACGACCGCGTCGAGGAGCGCTTCGAGAGCCGCACGATCGCCTCGTCGATCTGCTCGCGGTCGACGCTGCGCGAGGTGAACCGCTGCCTCCAGGCGGTCTGCACGCGGGGTACGGCGAGCGCCTTCTTCCGCGACACGACTTACGTGCGCGTCGCCGCGAAGACCGGAACGGCGCAGATCACCGAGCCGCGCAGGGAGCCCGGGCGCCACTACCTGGGTTCGATGATCGCCTTCTTCCCGGCCGACGAACCCCGCTACACGGTGCTGACCACCATCGAGACGCGCGCACAGGCCGGCAAGGCCTACTACGGCGGTCCGCTCGCGGGCCCGGTCGTCAAGCGCCTGGTGGACTACATCTACAACCGCGGGCAGGAGTGGTATGGACGCCTCGAGCGGCAGGGTCCGCGCCGCTATCCCGAGCGGATCAAGGGCGGGGAGATCGCCCAGATCCGCCGCGTGGCGGGACGGCTCTCGCCCGACGTCGACTACGACCGCCGCACGGGCTGGGGCCGCGCGACGGTGGACAGCCTCGCCGAGGTGACGATCGCCTCGCTGCCCGACGACCGGAGCGTGATGCCCGACGTGCGGGGCATGGGGCTGAAGGATGCCCTCTTCCTGCTCGAGAGCCGCGGGCTGCACGTCCGCTTCTCGGGCGAGGGGGCCGTGACAAGACAGAGCATCGCCGCCGGGCAGCGCATCTCGCCCGGAGCGACGGTCAGCATAACCTTGAATTGACACTGAGAGATGAAAACACTATCCGAACTGCTTGAAAATACGCCCGTTGAGGCGATCTGGGGTGATCCGCAGGTCGCCGTCGGGTCGCTCGTCTACGATTCGCGGGCCGCGGCGGCGGGCTGCTGCTTCTTTGCTGTGCCCGGCACGCAGTGCGACGGCCACGCCTTCATCGGGGCGGCCGTCACGGCGGGGGCCGCGGCGGTGGTCTGCGAGCGCCTGCCCGAAGAGCGCCCCGCGGGGGTGACCTTCGTCGTCGTGAAGGACTCGCAGGGGGCGATGGCCGACATGGCCGCGGCCTTCTACGACCATCCGAGCCGCGAGCTGAAGCTCGTCGGCATCACCGGCACGAACGGCAAGACCACGACCGTGACGCTGCTCTTCGACCTGGTGCGGGCGATGGGCTACCGTGCGGGGCTCATCTCGACGGTGGTCTACCGCATCGAGGAGCGCACGCTGCCGGCAACGCACACGACGCCCGACTCGATCCGCCTGAACGCCCTGATGCGCGAGATGGCCGATGCCGGGTGCGAATTCTGCTTCATGGAGTGCTCGTCGCACGCCATCGTGCAGGAGCGCACGCGGGGCCTCGACTTTGCGGGCGGCATCTTCTCGAACATCACGCACGACCACCTCGACTACCACAAGACCTTCGCCGAGTACATCCGGGCCAAGAAGCTCTTCTTCGACCACCTGCCCAAGGGGGCCTTCGCCCTGACGAACACGGACGACCGCAACGGCTGCGTCATGGTGCAGAACACCCGCGCCGAGGTGCACACCTACTCGCTGCGTGCGATGGCCGACTTCCGCTGCCGGATCGTCGAGATGCACCTCGACGGCATGCTGCTGCGCCTCGACGGGCGCGAGCTGTGGGTCGGGCTGCTCGGGCGCTTCAACGCCTACAACCTGACGGCCGTCTACGGCGCCGCCGTACTGCTGGGGCTCGACCGCGACGAGGTGCTGCGCGTGTTGAGCACGCTGCACGCCGTGAGCGGCCGTTTCGAGGTCATCCGCGCGTCGAACGGCACGACGGCCGTCGTGGACTACGCCCACACGCCCGATGCGCTGGAGAATGTCATCCAGACGATCGACGAGCTGCGCACGCCGCAGCAGCAGCTGCTGGTGGTCTGCGGTTGCGGCGGCGACCGCGACCGCACGAAGCGCCCCGAGATGGCGCAGATCGCCGTGAAGTACGCCACGACGGCGATCTTCACCTCGGACAACCCGCGCCACGAGGACCCCGAGGCGATCCTCGACGAGATGGTCGCCGGGCTGGAGCCCGGGGCGCGCTACCTGCGCCTGGCCGACCGCGCCGAGGCGATCCGCACGGCCGTCGTGCTTGCGCGGCCCGGCGACGTGATCCTCATCGCCGGCAAGGGGCACGAGACCTACCAGATCGTCGGCGACGTGAAGCACCACTTCGACGACCGCGAGGAGGTGCGCCGCGACTTTGCATCCTACATTGAAAACAAACGATAGACAACCATGTTGTATCATCTTTTCCGTTATCTGGACGAGGCCTACGACTTCCCGGGGTCGGGCATGTTCCAGTACATCTCGTTCCGGGCGGCGGCGGCGATCATCCTTGCGCTGCTGATCGTCATCATCTTCGGCCGCACGATCATCGACTTCCTGCGCCGCAAGCAGATCGGCGAGGAGATCCGCGACCTCGGCCTCGAGGGACAGCTGCAGAAGCGCGGCACCCCGACCATGGGCGGCGTCATCATCCTGATCGCCATCCTCATCCCGACGCTGCTGTTCGGGCGCCTGGACAACGTCTACGTGCAGCTGATGCTCGTCTCGACCGTCTGGCTGGGGCTGATCGGCGGACTGGACGACTACATCAAGGTCTTCCGCCACCGCAAGGAGGGGCTCAAGGGCCGCTTCAAGATCGTCGGGCAGGTCGGCCTGGGCATCATCGTCGGCACGACGATGTGGCTCTCGGGCGACATCGTCGTGCGCGAGAAGACCACGCAGCCCGTCGAGACGGTCTACTACGATGCCGACGGCACGGTCGTGCAGACCGTGCAGCGCAACGTGCTGATCGACTCCGAGAGCACGAAGACCACCAAGACGACCATCCCCTTCGTCAAGAACAACGAATTCGACTACGGCTGGCTCACGGGCGGCGACAACACCCTGATGTGGCTGCTCTACGTGCTGGTGGCGATCTTCGTCGTCACGGCCGTGTCGAACGGCGCCAACCTCACGGACGGCCTCGACGGCCTGGCCACGGGCGTCTCGGTGCCGATCGTCGCCGTGCTGGGCGTGCTGGCCTACCTCTCGGGACACATCGTCTACGCCGACTACCTCAACATCATGTACATCCCGCAGAGCGGCGAGCTGGTCGTCTTCGCCGCGGCGTTCGTCGGGGCCCTCGTCGGCTTCCTCTGGTACAACTCCTTCCCGGCGCAGATCTTCATGGGCGACACGGGCTCGCTGGCCATCGGCGGCGTGATCGCCGTCTTCGCCCTCTGCATCCGCAAGGAGCTGCTGCTGCCGCTGCTCTGCGGCGTCTTCCTCTACGAGAGCTGCTCGGTGATGCTGCAGGTCGGCTACTTCAAGTACACGCGCCGCCGGTACGGTGAGGGGCGGCGCCTGCTGCTCATGGCCCCGGTGCATCACCACTACCAGAAGAAGGGCCTCTTCGAGACGAAGATCGTCACGCGCTTCTGGATCATCTCGCTGCTGCTTGCGGCCATCACGCTCGTCACGCTGAAGATCCGATAAAAGAGATACACGTATGAAAAAGATCGTCGTACTGGGCGGGGGAATCAGCGGCTACGGCTCCGCGATCCTCGCCAAAAAGAGGGGTTTCGACGTCCTGCTCTCCGATGCGGGACACATTGCCGAGCGCTTTCGCGCGCGCCTCGACGAGTGGCAGGTCCCCTATGAGGAGGGCGGCCACAGCGAGGAGCGCATCCTGCAGGCCTCGGAGGTCATCAAGTCGCCCGGCATTCCCGACACGGCGCCCATCGTGCGGCGCATCCGCGAGCGGGGCATTCCGGTGATCTCCGAAATCGAGTTCGCGGGCCGCTACATGGGCCGCGCGCGCTGCATCTGCATCACCGGCTCGAACGGCAAGACCACCACGACGTCGCTCATCTACAAGATCATGCGCGACGCCGGGATGAACGTCGCCCTGGGCGGCAACATCGGCGAGAGCTTCGCCTACAACGTCGCCACGGGCGACTACGACTGGTACGTGCTCGAGCTGAGTTCGTTCCAGCTCGACGGCATGTACCGCTTCCGGGCCCACATCGGCGTGCTGATGAACATCACGCCCGACCACCTGGACCGCTACGACCACTGCTTCCAGAACTACGTCGATGCCAAGATGCGCATCACGCAGAACCAGACCTCGCGCGACTGGTTCGTCTACTCGGGCGACGACGAGGTGATCTGGCGCGAGCTGCCCAAATACGACCTGCGGGCGCGGCAGCTGCCCTTCGCGGCAAAGAACGCCGTGGCGAGCGCCGCGGGCGACGCCTTCCTGCTGGACGGGAGCTTCACGGCGGCCGTGGGCGACCGCTCGGTCGAGATCGACACGTCGAAGCTGCAGATCAGGGGGCTGCACAACGCCTACAATGCCATGGCTGCGGCGCTGGCGACCCTTGCCGCGGGAGTCGACCCCGAATCGGTGCGTCGCTCGCTCTACGACTTCGCCCCGGTGGAGCACCGCCTCGAACCCGTCGCCGAGCGCGGCGGTGTGCTGTGGATCAACGACTCGAAGGCAACGAACGTCGATTCGGTCTACTATGCGTTGGAGAGCATGACGCGCCCCGTGGTGTGGATCGCCGGGGGCACGGACAAGGGCAACGACTACACGCCGCTCAAGGAGTTCGCGCGGGCGAAGGTCCATACGCTGGTCTGCATGGGGCTCGACAACGACAAACTCGTGCGCGAGTTCACGGGCGTGGTGCCCGAGGTCATTTCGACCTCGTCGCTCGACGAGGCGATGACGGCGGCCAAGCGGGCGGCCCGCAGCGGCGACGCCGTGCTGCTGTCGCCCGCCTGCGCGAGCTTCGACCTCTTCCGCAACTACGAGAACCGCGGCGAACTCTTCAAGGCGTGGGTAACGGAAAAGGCGTGATGCGATGAACGACGACCTGCGTACATACCGTCGTGACGGGGGGCCGGAGGCAGCGGACACCGCGGCAGTTGCCGGGACCCGCCGCACGCGCACGTCGCGCGGTGCGGCGTCCGCAGCAACGCAATCCGGGGCCGACGCCACGCATCCGCACCGGCGCCTCTTCTCGGGCGACCGCGTGCTGTGGATCATCATCGGCGTGCTGTCGGTGATCTCCGTGCTGGTAGTCTACTCGTCGACAGCCAAGATGGCCTACGACGCCCACACCGTGCGGTCGACCTCCCATTTCCTCCAGCAGCAGGTGATGATCCTCGCCATGAGTCTCGGCATCATGCTCTTCGTCCACAAGATCGACTGCCGCATCTACTTTTACCTCACCCGCCCGGCCTATTTCCTCTCGCTGCTGCTCACCGTGGCCGTCTACTTCATCGGCGCCACGACCAACGGCGCGGCGCGCTGGATCCCCCTCGGGCCCTTCCAGTTCCAGCCCTCCGAGGCGCTGAAGGTCGCCACGGTGCTCTTCCTCGCACAGCAGCTCGCCGGACGCCAGTCGAAGATCGACCGCATCCGCATCGTGCCGTCGCTGCGCTTCTGGACGTGGCGCTCGTCGCCCGAGCAGCGGCGCATCTGGCGCGAGGGGACGTGGCCCATCCTCATGCCGGTGATCGCCTCCTGCCTGGTGATCTTCCCGGCCCACACCTCGTCGGCCGTGCTGGTCTTCGCCGCCTCGTGGGTCATGATGCTCATCGGGCGCGTGCGCATCCGCGAGCTGTTGAAGCTCCTGGGGCTGGCCGCTGCGGGCGTCGTGCTCATCGTGACCCTCAACCTCGGGCGCAGCGAGACGGCCGAAGGGCGCTTCGCGACCTGGATCCACCTCTGGACCCAGTCGCAGCGCGACAAGCCCGTCGAGAACCTCTCCGACACCGAGCGCTCGATGATCGCCATCCACAACGGAGGACTGCTCGGCGAGGGGGCCGGACAGAGCGCCATGCGCGTGGAGATGATCCACCCCGAGAGCGACTATGCCTACGCCTTCTTCGTCGAGGAGTACGGTCTGGTGCTGGCCGTCGTGCTGCTGATGCTCTACCTGTGGATCTTCTTCCGGGCGATCGAGATTTTCCGCCGCTGCGGCACGGCCTTCCCGGGGCTGCTGGTGCTGGGGCTTGCGCTGCTCATCACCTGTCAGGCGCTGCTGCACATCATGGTCACCGTAAACCTCATCCCCGAGACGGGGCAGACCCTGCCGCTCATCTCGCGCGGCGGCTCCTCGGTGCTCTTCACCTCCGTGGCGCTGGGCATGATCCTGGGCGTCAGCCGCCAGAACGACGAGCAGTCGCACGACCGGCCCCGCAGCGAATCGTTGTACGAAAAATAGACGCTTTATGGACGATGTAAGACTCGACAAATACCTCTGGGCCGTGCGGGTGTTCAAGACCCGCAGCGACGCCGCGGAGGCCATCCGCAACAACAAGGTCACGGTCAACGACTCCTACGCCAAGCCATCGCGCGAGGTGAAGATCGGCGACCGCATCAGCGTGCGCCGCCAGGCGGTGACCTACTCCTACAAGGTGCTCGACCTGGTGTCGAGCCGCCAGCCGGCCAAGAACGTACCGGCGTACTGCCTCGACATCACGCCGCAGGAGGAGCTCGACAAGCTCAACGTGCCGCGCGAGACGATCTTCGTCTTCCGCGACCGCGGCACGGGGCGCCCCACGAAGAAGGAGCGCCGCGAGCTGGACGACCTGATGGAGGCGGTGCTCTACGACGACGAGGAGTAGCCGCCGGCGAGCGAATGCCGCGCCGGAATTTGGTTCGGCCGAAAAAAGGTCCTATCTTTGCCGCATCGAAAAGAAGTTTTGTAATCCTCATCGGAGGGCTTACGGGGCCGGATAAGATGACTGGGTAAAACCACGATGCTTGTCCGGCCTTTTTTATGTTTGGCGCAAGATGGAACAAGATGGAAAGGGACGCGATTGATCTGGGGAGGCTCCGCGTGGGCTACCTCTTCCGGAGACTCTTCATCCCCACCCTGCTGGGGATGCTCGGCATGTCGGCGGTGACGGTCGTCGACGGCGTTTTCGTGGGACACGGCGTGGGCAGCGACGGCATCGCCGCGGTGAACCTCTGCATCCCGCTGCTGATGCTCTTCACGGGGGCGGGGCTGATGGCGGGCGCCGGCTGCTCGGTGGTCGCCTCGATCCACTTCGCACGGCGCAAGTACAAGGCCGCACGGATCAACGTCACGCAGGCGATGCTCTTCGTCACGCTCCTCGCGGCGCTGCCCGTGGCGCTGATCCTCGCCTTCCCGCGGCAGGTCGCCCTGCTGCTGGGCTCGTCGCGGCACCTGCTGCCGCAGGTGGTCGACTACCTCGTCTGGTTCGTGCCGGGGCTGATTCCCCAGCTCTGGATCGCCGTCGGGCTCTATGTCATCCGCCTCGACGGCGCACCGCGGCTGGCCATGTGGTGCAGCCTGCTCTCGGCCGCCGCGAATGTCGTGCTCGACTACCTGTTCATCTTCCCGCTCGGCTGGGGCGTCATGGGGGCCGCCCTCGCCTCGACGATCAGCATCGTGCTGGGCGGGGCGATCGTCCTCCGCTACCTGCTCCGCGGGGCCCGGACGCTGCGCCTCTACCCGCTCAAGCGGAGCCGCAAGAGCCTCCGTCTGATGTGGCGCAACATCGGCTACCAGTGCCGGATCGGCTCGTCGGCCCTGCTGGGCGAGGCGACGATGGCCGTGCTGATGTTCACCGGAAACCGGGTCTTCATGCACTACCTCGGCGATGCGGGGGTCGGGGCCTTCGGGGTCGCCTGCTACTACATGCCCTTCATCTTCATGATCGGCAACGCCATCGCCCAGTCGGCGCAGCCGATCATCAGCTACAACTTCGGCCGCATGGAGTGGCCGCGCGTCGTCGCCGCCCGCCGCATCGCCCTGCTGACGGCCCTCGGGTGCGGGGCCCTCGTGGCGCTCTGCTTCTCGGCGGCGCCGCGGCTGCTCGTGAGCCTCTTCCTCGACCCGGCCGACCGGGCCGCGCAGATCGCCGCGGCGGGCTTCCCGCTCTTTGCTCCGGGCTGCATCTGCTTCGTCCTGAACCTGGCCGTCATCGGCTACTTCCAGAGCCTCGAGCGGCTTGCGGCCGCCACCCTCTTCGCCCTGCTGCGCGGCGCGCTGCTGCTCGTACCCTGCTTCGTGCTGCTGCCGCGCCTGCTGGGCGTGCCGAGCATCTGGCTCGCCCTGCCCCTCTCCGAGACCCTGACCTTTCTCTGCATCGTCGGCTGGATCGCCGTGCGGCGCCGGGGGCGGCTCTCCCTGTGACGGGCAAAGGGCCCGGGCGGCACGACCGGACGGAAAAAGGACCGCACCCCGACAGGATGCGGCCCTTTCCGGCTCCGTGCGGAGCGTGTCATTTCTTGTTGAAGAAGTTCATCGTCAGGGCGCAGCCCTGCGTGACGAACGAGCGGATGGCGTCGACAAAGAGCTTCAGCCGTTCGGGCATCGCCTGCCGCTCCTCGTCGGTCCACTCCCCGAGCACGTACTCCACCTGGTGGCCGCGCGGGAAGTCGCCGCCGATGCCGAAGCGCATGCGGGCGAACTCCTCGGTGCCGAGCAGTTCGGCGATGTTCTTCAGCCCGTTGTGGCCCCCGGCGCTCCCCTTCGGGCGCAGGCGCAGCGTGCCGAACGGCAGCGCGATGTCGTCCGAGACGACGAGCAGGTTCTCCACGCCGATCTTCTCGGCATCGAGCCAGTAGCGCACGGCCTTGCCCGAGAGGTTCATGTAGGTCGAGGGCTTGAGCAGCAGCAGCGTGCGGCCCTTGTACTTCACCTCGGCCACATCGCCGTAGCGGGCCGTGGTAAAAACAGCGTTGGACGCCTCTGCGAGGGCGTCCAACACTTTGAAACCGATGTTGTGGCGGGTTCCGGCGTATTCGGCACCGATGTTCCCGAGCCCAACAATGAGGTATTTCATACGCTATGCGTGCCGTTGCTATTTCGCTGCGGCTGCGGCGTCGGCACCGCGCGAAGCACGGGTTACGCGGACGGCGCAGACGGCTGCCGTGGCGGGCGTCACGAACTTCAGGTTCTCGAACTTCAGGTCGCCTACGAAGATCGTCTTGCCGACGCCGAGGTTCGTTACGTCCACGACGATCTCGTCGGGCAGGTTCTCGACCAGGGCGCTCACGGTGAGCTTGCGGGCCGACAGCGTCAGCTTGCCGCCGACCTTCACACCCTCGGCGTTGCCGGTCAGGCGCACCGGAATGGCGATCGAAACGGGCTTGCCGGCGGCGATGCGGTAGAAGTCCAGGTGGAGGATCTCCTCACGCACGGGGTGGAACTGTGCCTCGCGCAGCACAGCCAGCTCCTTCTTGCCGTCGAAGTCGAACTCGACGATGTACGAGCTGGGGGTGTAGATCAGGGGCTTCACCTCGCGGGGGTCGACCGTGAAGGCGACCGTCTCGCCGTTGCCGCACAGTACGCAGGGCGTCAGACCCTCGCGGCGGATTGCCTTGGCGGCCTTCTTGCCGAACGTGTCGCGCTTGATGGCCTTTACAGGAATGGTTTTCATGTGGTTGTAAAATTTTAACGTGTTACCTACGGCGGTTCTCAACACGGCCTCGCGGACCGCATCCCAATTCCGCCTGCTTTGGGAGCGCAAAGATAAGCGAAATTTTCCGGATTGGGAAATCCCTGCGGGAAAATCGGCCGGCGGAGAAAAATTTTTTATCTTCGGATGTAACTTTTGCCCCCTTGCGGCGTCTTATGTTCGGAACCCATGCAGGAAAAGTGTCACATATCCGAGGAGATGCTGGCGCGGCTGCGCGATGCGGCCACCCGGCGCGAAGCCTTCGACCGGGTGGTCGGGCTCTTCCTGCGCCCGCTCTACTGGCACGTGCGGCGGCTGGTCGTCGTGCACGAGGACGCCGAGGATGTCGTGCAGGAGAGCTTCGTCCGGGCCTGGGACGCCCTGGAGGACTTCCGCGGCGACGGATCCGAGCTGCGGGCGTGGCTCTACCGCATCGCCACCAACACGGCGCTCTCGCTGCTGCGGCGCCGGCGACGCGGGCTCTTTACCTCGCTCGACGACGTGAGCCGCGAGCTGGCCGGCCGCGTGGCCGAAAATGCCGCGGCGGAGGCCGACCGGATGCTCGTCCGTTTCCAGCAGGAGGTGCTGGCCCTGCCGCTGCGGCAGCGGCTGGTCTTCAACCTCCGCTACTACGACGGACTCTCCTACGGCGAGATCGCCCCGATACTCGGGCTGCGCGAGGAGACACTGCGTGTGAACTACCACCGTGCGGTGGAAAAACTCAAACAAAAACTCAAGGAGGAAGTATGAACCCTGTGATCGACAACAACGACCGGCGCCTGCCCTACGAGCTCTCCGAGGAGCGCTTCGAGGCGCTGCACGACCGCATCCGCGGGCAGATCGCCCGCCGTGCTGCGGCAACCGATTCTGCCGCCCGTTCCACAGCAGGCCGCAATCGGACAGAAGACCCTGTGCGGCGGTCGCTGCTCCGCGTAAGCCTCGGATTTGCCGTCGCGGCGGTCGTCGCGGCGGGCATCGTCACGGCCCACCGCCTGCGGCAGCCCGTCGCCGCGGAGCCCGGCATCGAAGGACTTCTCTCGACGGCCTCGGCCGAGACGCTGCAGCAGGCCGCCGCGGAGAATTACGACGACATCTTCTACAATCAGCAACTCTAAACCATCCGATACCATGAAACACTTTTTCATTCTGATCTGTGCCCTCGGCCTGGCGCTCGGTGCCGGGGCTGCACCCGGTGACCGGGAGATGCGGCGGGCCGTCGCCGAAGTCCGGGCCGCCATCGACGCCATCGAATCCGCCGCGCTGGAGAGCCAGTCGCTCGAGGAGCTGAACGCCGCCGCCCGCGAGGAGGTGATCCGCGAACTGGACCTCTCGGCCAAACAGGTCAAGGCATTCGACCCCATCTACAAGGCCTACCGCGAGGCGCTCGACCGCGCCATAAGGAGCGTGCCCGATCCGGTGATTTCGGGCGAGGCGGCGCAGCGCGCGGCCCTCAAGGAGCGGCTGGCCAACATCGCCGCCGTGGCGCAGGTCAAGCGCGACTACGTGGACCGCTTCGCCGAGGTGCTCACGGCCGAGCAGATACGCCTGCTCTACAACACCGAGGGACAGATCGGCACGAACATCAAGCGCGCGGCGGGCGTGAGCAGCCGACAGATACCGCGCGTGCTCTCGGGCAGCGGGCGGCGCGTCACGCAGGACTGGGGCGAGGCGGGCGACTACACGGCCATCGAGACCGGCGCCTTCTTCAAGGTCGTCATCAGCCCCTCGGCCCGGACCATCACGGTGACGGCCGACGACAACGTGATCGACTTCCTGAGGCTGGAGCGCCGGGGCGGATGCCTGGCATTCAGCCTGTCGCCGAACTCGAGCCGGACCCGCCAGATCGAGAACCTCTCCATCTCGGTGGTGGTTCCCGTGTCGGCCTCGCTGCGGGAGATCCACGTGGGCTCCTATGCCGGTGTCGAGAGCCGCATGCCGCTTCGCGGAGCGGATTTCAACATCTCGATGTCGGCCTACGGCGAGGTGAAGGCCGATCTGGTCGATTCGGGGCGGACGCGGCTCCAGGTGTCGAGCTACGGCACTTACGAGGGAACGATCGAGTGTGCCGGTGCGCAGCTCTCCGTCGCCAGCTACGGCGTGCTGAAGGGGGCGCTGACGTGCACCGGGACGGCCGACGTCTCGGTGGGCAGCTACGGCTCCCTCAACGGCGACATCCGTGCCGCGCAGGTGAACCTCGCGGTCAGCAGCGGCGGCAAATACTCGGGTGCGGTGAAGGCCGATGCGGCCTCGCTCGGCGTGTCGAGCTATGCGCAGGCTGCCGGGGCGATCGAGGTCGCGGACCTGAAGGTTTCGGTCTACAGCAGCGGGTCGCTCCGCGGCGCCTTTGCCGGCCGGCGGTGCGAGGCGACGGTGGGCTCCTACGGGAAGCTCGCCCTGACGGGCTCGGCCGTCGTGGAGGATGTGACCGTGCAGCTCTCGTCGCAGGGCGAATTCTCGGCCCCCGATCTGCGCGTGAAACGCTATGACATCCGGGCGTCGAGCTACTCGAAGGCCGAGGTGTGGTGTTCGGAGCTGCTCAAGATCGAGGCCTCCTCGTCGGCGCGCGTCCTCTACGACGGTCCCGGACGGCTGGAGACCCTCTCCGACAACATCCGCCGCCGCTGACGCTGCGGATCGGTGCCTGAAAAAACCGGGCGGAGCTTGACAGAAGCTCCGCCCGGTTTCGTGTTGTCCGGCCGATGCCGGGTCTTCGGGGATTATTTGATCTCGAACTCCCCGTCGTAGCTACCCTGAACCTTCGTGCCGCCCTGCGTCGTGAAGTCGAACGTGAAGCCGTAGCCCGGCTCCTTGTGCGTGACGGTGAAGGTGCCGCCGTTGACGAGCAGGTACTCCTCCTGATCCGTGCCGGCGTTTATCGTGCAGTAGGTGCCCATGGGACCCCACATGTCGATGACGCCCTCGTAGTATTTGCCTGCGGCGGCGCTGCCGTTCTCGTCGAGCGTGTAGGTCCCTTCGCTGATGACGGGATCGTGCGATTCGTCGAGCACGTCGTTCATGTCGATCATCAGCACGGTCTTTCCGTCGCTGCTCGTGAAGGTCAGCGTGTAGTTGGCCGTGCCGTAGCCGTAAAGGTCGCCGTAGTAGCTGCCCTCGCCCGTGGCGAAGACCTCGTTGATGTCCTCCGAGACGGCCGGGGCCATGTTTTTGAAGGTCAGCGCACCCTTGTAGGAGAAGTTGAGCCGGTAGCCGTCTTCGAGGACGAAATGGCCGCTGATCTCGTAGCCGTCGGCCGTATGTTTCACCGTGGCCGTACCCTCCTTGTAGTCGATGCGGTAGCGGGCCGAGCCGTCGGGAAGCGTGTAGTGTCCACAGCTCTTGTCCGCAGCGATCGTGTTGAGGGCGATATCGCTGCTGAAGGTGTAGGTTCCCTCGGGCAGGACGGCGTTGTCCGCATCCGCCGAGGTGGCGCCCCACAGGTCGAAGTCCAGTACGTAGCCCGATCCGAGGGGATTGCCGTCGCTGTCCGGCGTCATGTCGCCGAGGCGGAAATAGTATTCGCTGAATCCGGCACCGTAGGCGTCGCCGTAGTAGGTCATGTCGGAATATGCGTAGGTCGTCTCCACGGTGATGTCCTCGCCGTAGACGCCCGACTGGTTGGTCAGCTCCATGGTTCCCGTGTAGGAGATGCGCATCTCCTCGCCCCCGCGCGTGACGAAGCGTCCCTCGATCGTGTACGATCCGCTCGGGTCGGAGGTGATGTCGAGCTCACCCTCGCTGAAGTAGATGTTGTCGGTGATTTTGCCCGACTCGTCCACGGTGAGCAGCACGGTCGACTCGTTGCTGATCCGGAACTGCTCGTGGGTTACGCCGTCCTCGTAGGTGTACTTGCCCGTGGGGATGATGGCGTGACTGGGCGTGTCGCTGACCGGACCGTAGCAGTCGAAGTAGACCATCTTGCCTGCGCCCTGTGCGATGCCGTTCTGGAAGGGGCAGTCGGTGAGCATGAAGTAGTAGTTGGCCGCATTCTCGCTGAAGGTGCATCCGTAGTAGACGCCCATGGCCGTGGTGGCGTGCAGCGAATTGTTGTCCACCACGACATCCGCCGTGAGGAACTCCTTTCGGTCGCGGGCCGTCTTGCCGTCGGCGCCGATGGCAAGGGCATAGACCGTGTAGGACGTCGAGGCGGTCAGCCCCTCGGCCCGCAGATCCCGGTTCACACCGTCGGAGAGCCGGGTGCCGATCTGGCTTATCATCTCGTCGGTCGGCTCCGTCATGTCGGATTCGAGCGTCAGGAAGTAGGCCTGTTCGGCGTGCTCCACGGTGATCGTGTAGAGGGCATGGTCGCTTTCGGCGGCCGTGACCTCGATCGCGATCGTCGGCGCCTCCTGAGTCTGCGGGGGATTCGGGTCCGATTCATCCTTCTGGCAGGAGAGGAGCGATACCGTGAGCACGATGGCTGCGGCACAGAGCATTTTGTGTACAAGTTTTCTCATGTAAGTAAGGTGTTAGTGATAATCTTCCGCCAATATAAGCAAAAAAAAGCATCGTGCAAATTACGGATCGGTAGCGCCGTGCCGTCCGGCCGGGAAACCGGAAAAATGCAACTTGCTTTCTGTCAGGAGATTGTCTTTTTCTGCCTTGATTGTAACATATTTATTTTCAGTGTGTTGAACAAATGTGCATACATTTGTTGCGTGACGTGTGCGAAACGCACACCGGAAGGTCGGAGAAAAGCCGCCGGGCAGCGGCAGGCACGGGGGACGGCGTGGTCGGGAATGTGGCAGGCTGGTGACGGGCGGCGGACGAAGATGCGGACGGCGCGCAGTGAGCAGCAATGATGCGGACGACACGGGAGCGGCGCAAGCGGCGGTGCGGCGATGACGGTGTGCGGGAGCAGGTGGCTGCCATGCGGTCCGGAGCAGAGCCTGGCACGCGGTCCGGAATAGGGCTCGGTGCACAGTCCGGTGCGTGGCAAAGTGGCAAAAAGGGACGGAGCGCCCCGGCGCCCCGTCCCTTGCATGCTGCGGCGTGTGTGCTGCGGCTACTTGATGCCGCGCAGGTGTTTTTCCCAGTTCCACGCCGAGACGAGCGTCTCGTCGAGCGTGCGCTCGGCCTTCCATCCCAGCTCGTTGTTCGCACGCGTGGGGTCGGCCCAGATGGCGATGATGTCGCCCGCACGGCGCGGTGCGATCTTGTAGTTGAGCTTCAGGTGGTTGACCTCCTGGAACTTGCGGATCAGCTCCAGCACCGAGACGCCGCGTCCCGTGCCGATGTTGAAGATCTCGTAGGCCTCCTTGTTGCGGTTCTCGATCATGCGGCGGATGGCCGTCACGTGGGCCTTGGCCAGGTCGACGATGTCGATGTAGTCGCGGATGCACGACCCGTCGGGCGTCGGATAGTCGTCGCCGAAGACCGAGAGGCACTCGCGCAGTCCGGCGGCCGTCTGCGTGATGTAGGGCACGAGGTTCTGCGGCACGCCGCGCGGCAGCTCGCCGATCAGCGCCGAGGGGTGGGCGCCGATGGGGTTGAAATAGCGCAGCGCGATGCCCTTGAGCCCCTCGTAGGCCTTGATCGAGTCGCGCAGGATGTCCTCGCACATGGTCTTCGTGTTGCCGTAGGGCGACTCGGCCGGCTTGCGGGGCGTCTGCTCCGTGACGGGCTGCTTGTCCGGCTCGCCGTAGACGGTGCACGACGACGAGAAGACGATGTTCGGCCGCTTGAAGTCGCGCATCAGCTCGATGACGTTCATGAACGACGTGAGGTTGTTGCGATAGTACTTGAGGGGCTTCTCGACCGACTCGCCCACGGCCTTCGAGGCCGCGAAGTGGATCACCGAGTTGAATTCGTACTTTTCAAAGACCTTCGAGCGGAAGGCCTCCATGTCGCAGCAGTCCACCTCGACGCACGGCACGTCGACGCCCGTGATCTTGCGCACGCCCTCGACGGCGTGGATGTCGCTGTTCGAGAAGTTGTCGGCGATCACCACGTCGTAACCGGCGTTGATGAGCTCCACGGCGGTGTGCGAGCCGATGTATCCGGCGCCGCCGCTGACTAATACACACTCTTTTTTCATAAGACCGTATTTGTTGGGTGATAGGATTTTTCGTTGTCGAATACAAAGGTAGGAAAAAACCGGGAGACTGCGGCCCGTTCCGTAAAAAAAAGAGCCCGGCGGGGCAAAAAAGGGCCCTGCGGCACGGCCCGCACGCCGTCCGGTGACGAATCGTAAGCCGACGGGCGAAAAAAATGAACAACGGCAGTCGGTTTTCGGAAAATAATCGTATATTTGTAACAGATTGATACTCGCAACGCGGAATTCATTAAAAACCTTAACGCGATATGTACGGAAAAATCAAGGAGTATTTGCAGCATGAACTCGCCGAAATCGAGGCTGCCGGGCTTTACAAGCACGAACGGGTGATCGAATCCCCCCAGCGTGCCGAAATCGAGGTTGCAGGTCGGAAGGTGCTGAACTTCTGCGCCAACAACTATCTGGGCCTTTCGGACAATCCGCGCCTCATCGAGGCGGCCAAACGGGCCATGGACGCCCGCGGCTACGGCATGTCGTCCGTGCGCTTCATCTGCGGCTGCCAGGATATCCACAAGCAGCTCGAAAAGGCCATCGCCGACTACTTCGGCACCGAGGACACGATCCTCTATGCCGCCTGCTTCGATGCCAACGGCGGCGTCTTCGAGCCGCTCTTCGGCGAGCAGGACGCCATCATCTCCGATGCGCTGAACCACGCCTCGATCATCGACGGCGTGCGTCTGTGCAAGGCCGTGCGCTACCGCTATGCCAATGCCGACATGGGCGAGCTGGAGGAGTGCCTCAAGAAGGCCCAGGCACAGCGCTTCCGCATCATCTGCACCGACGGCGTCTTCTCGATGGACGGCAACGCCGCGCCGCTCGACAAGATCTGCGCCCTGGCCGAGAAGTACGACGCGCTGGTGATGGTCGACGAGTGCCATTCGGCCGGCGTGCTCGGCAAGACGGGTCGCGGCATCACCGAACTCTACAACCTGCGCGGGCAGGTCGACATCCTGACGGGTACGCTCGGCAAGGCCTTCGGTGGCGCCGTGGGTGGCTTCACGACCGGCCGCAAGGAGATCATCGACATGCTGCGCCAGCGTTCGCGCCCCTACCTCTTCTCGAACTCGCTGCCGCCCGCCGTCGTGGGGGCCGGGATCGAACTGTTTCGCATGCTGGCCGAGAGCAACGAGCTGCACGACCGCCTCGTGGCCAACGTCGAGTACTTCCGCGCGGGCATGATGGCCGCCGGCTTCGACATCAAGCCCACGCAGTCGGCCATCTGCGCCGTGATGCTCTACGACGCCAAGCTGTCGCAGGACTTCGCCGCCAAACTGCAGGACGAGGGTGTCTTCGTCACGGGATTCTACTACCCCGTCGTGCCGAAGGGACAGGCCCGCATCCGTGTGCAGGTCTCGGCCGGACATACCTTCGAGCAGCTTGACCGCTGCATCGCCGCCTTCAAGAAGGTCGGCAAGGAGTTGAACGTCATTAAATAATACGCGAAATGCCCAAGACAACCCTGGACGCGATTGATCGCAAGATACTCAAGTTCCTGATAAAGAACGCCCGCATGCCCTTCCTGGAGATTGCGCGCGAGTGCGGGATTTCGGGTGCCGCCATCCACCAGCGCATCCGCAAGCTCGACGAGGCGGGCGTGATTCTGGGCAGCCGGCTCATCGTCGATCCCAAGATGATGGGATTCGACGTCTGCGCCCACATCAACATCACGCTCAAGGACCCGCAGCTGCTCAAGCAGACGGTCGAGCACCTGAAGGAGATCCCCGAGATCGTCGAGTGCCACTTCATCACCGGTTCGGGGAACATCCTCGTGAAGCTCTACTGCGTGGACAACGAGCACCTGATGCGGACGATCTTCGACGGCGTGCTGCGCATTCCTGGCGTTTCGGCCACCGAGACCAACATCTCGCTGCAGGAGGTCTTCCAGCGCCAGGTGAACATCGACTTCATCGAGGAGTAGCCTCCGCGGCATCCCGATACGGAAAAGGGCGACAGCTTCGTGCTGTCGCCCTTCTCTTGTGTTGTCCTGCGTATTCCCGCCCGGCCCCGCTATTCACCCTCCTCGAGCAGGCGCGTCACGGCGGCACCCTGCCGCGGGAAGAGCCGCAGGTTGTAGGTGAACTGCACGAGGACGTAGCGTCCCAGCCCGAGGTTGGTGACGTTGCGGATGTAGGTGCCCGTGACGGTCCGGCGGAACGATGTGCCGCCCCGGTCGAAGAGGTCGTTGACCCCGACGGTCACCTCGCCCAGCCGCTGCCGGAAGAGCTTGCAGCCCGCCTGCAGGTTGCAGATCAGCCGCTCCTCGCGGAACGGATCGGTGATGCCCCGGTAGCAGGTGTAGTCGGCGCTGGCGCGCAGGAGGAGCCGTTGCCCCAGCACGAGGTTCAGGCCGGCCGTCAGGTAGTGGTTCACGTAGTCGTTGTCCACGGTGCGAACCTTCGACGAGTTGCGGCTGATGTTGTAGTAGCCCGTGTAGGCGATCTAGAAGTCGATGTTTTCGGAGATGTTGCTGCCGAGCGTCAGCCCCGCGTTGTAGGAGTTGCCGTGCAGCAGGTTGCGCGTGCCGTTGATGATGCTCGGGATGCGTCCCGTCGTGACGCCGGCCCGCAGGTTGAGGTTGCTGCGCAGGAAACGGACCGGGAAGCCGTAGTTGAGGGTCGTGCGCAGGTTCCAGTAGCCGGCGAGGTTGACCGGACGCACGAACTGGTTGCCGGCGCCGAGGCGGGTTCCGTCGTCGTCGATCACGAAGTCCGGGGTGTCGATCACGAGCGAATCGGCGATCGTGTTGGGCGAGGCCGTGAAGCGGAGTGTCACGGTGAAGGTCCGCCCCTTCCCGGCGTTCGTGCGCAGATACTGTGCCGTGAGATCGTGCGTGTAGACGGGCCGCAGCGCCGGGTTTCCGGCAAAGACGTTCTGGCGGTTGGTCGTGTTGACGATGCTCTGGAGGTCCGTGGCGCGGGGGTTGCGCGTCTGCGACGTGGCGTTGATCTTGAGCAGGTTGCTGGCGTTGAAGTGGATGTTGCCGATGAAGTTGTAGGTGAGGTTGTCGTAGGAGGCCTCGGTCCGGGCCGCTTCGGGCAGGCGGTAGTCGCCGCCGAAGTCGACATGCTGGTAGTAGAGCGATGCCGCAACCTTCGTCTTGCGGAAAAGGTACTGGTAGGAGAGGCCCGCACGCTGCGTCAGGAAGTCGTATTCGTAGTCGGTCGACTGCCGCGGATCGGGCGTTTCGGCAAAGGTGCCCGTCGTCTCGTCGAAGAGCACCGTGCGGCGGTCGACGCTGTTGGCGGCGTAGGTGACGCGGTACTCGGCGCTCATGCGCGAGCGGCGGTTCAGGGCCTGCGTGTAGGTGACGTTCCCGTTGACCGAGTAGCCGGGCTGTTCGCGCCGCGTGCGCGAGATGTTGCGTGCGTCGCAGTCGGCCGTATCGGCCTCGATGTCGGCCTCGTCGCGGAAGGTGTACTGCCGCGGCAGGCTGTACTGATCGCCGCCGCTGTAGCGGCCCCCGACGCCGAAGGTCAGGTTGCGCAGCAGCTTCCCGGGCAGGCGCTAGCGGTAGATGAGGTTGTTCGAGACCGTGTAGCCGAAGCGGTCGTTGAAGGAGAAGCTGCGGCGGCGGTTGACGAAGCGGATGTCCTCCTCCGAAAAGCGGTTGTCCGTGCGGCTGAAGGTCTCGCCCTGCTGGAGGTAGTCCTGGATGCTGAACGCCGTGCGCATCATCAGCGAGTGACGATCATTGAAGCGGTAGTCGAAGCGCGAGTTGAAGCGGTGGTTGGTGTTCTCGATGCGGCTGTCGCCCTGCGCGTCGTAGAGCACGAGCTTCTCCGTCGAGGTGAAGGTCTGCCGGTCGGTGAGGCTTTCGTTGCGGTTGTCGGCGCGGTTGAAGAAGTAGCTGGCCGTGATCTTGGCCCGCTTGCCCCAGTCGTCGCTGTAGTTGACCCCCACGGCCTGCACGGTCGAGATGCCCTCGAGCGGCCGCACCATGAAGTTGTCGCTGCCGGCCCGCGCCTTGGCCTGCCCCTGGTCCGTGGTGCCGAGAATATCCTCGAAGGAGAAGTTCTGGATGTTGACGCTGTTTGCCAGGGCGATGATCGAGAGACGCCGCGACTGGTTGAAGATGTTGACGTTGCCGCCGCCGATGTACTTGTCCGTGAGCCCGTATCCGGCAAAGAGCCGCCCGAAGGCGCCGCGCCGCTTGTCGGGCTGCGTCACGATGTTGATGGCCGTGTAACCGTCGCCGATGTCCACGCCCGTAAATTCCGACTGGTCGCCCTGCGAATTGAAGACGTCGATGCTCTCGACCATGTCGGCCGGGATGTTGCGGATGGCCGACATCACGTCGCTGCCGAAAAACTCGCGGCCGTCGACGAAGACCCGCTGCACGGTGCGGCCCTGCGCCTCGATGACGCCGTCGGCGATCTCCGCCCCGGCATCTTGCCGATGAGGGCCCCGGCGTCGGCGCCGAACGTCACCTTGAAGGCCGAGGCGCGGTAGCTCAACGTGTCGCCCCGGATCGACGAGCGCAGGGCCGGGACCTCGAGCACGACCTCCTCGATCGCCTCGGCGTCGGGTGTCAGTTCGAGCGTGCCGAGCTCCTCGTCGCCGCCCGACGTGCGGACCGGACGTGCGAGGGGCTTGTATCCGAGCGAGGTGACGCGCAGCAGCCATTCGCCGGCCGGGACCTGCTGCAGGCGTACTTCGCCGTCACCTCCCGAGGCGGTGTAGAGGGGGTTGCGGGTCGTGTCGGCCTGCGCGAGCAGTTCGACGACGGCCCCCGCGACCGGCTCCCGGCCGGTGCGGTCGACAAGCCGCATGCGGAGCGTGCCGCTCTGTGCGTGCACGCTCCCCATGCCGGCAAAAAGAGAGATCAGCAACAGAAACCGACGCATCATCGTCCCTACATCTACAGTCCATGTCGGTTTCATCGTCGCCCCCCCGGGTTTCGCATCGGCGGTTACCGGACGGGCCGGATGAGGAAGCGGAACTCGTAGTCGCCGTAGGGAAGGCGGTATTCGGGTTCGGTGATCTGGCCCCACGAGTCGATGCCGCCCAGTCCGTACTGCGCCTTGTCGATCGTGAGCCAGACGGCGTCGTCGGCCTCGACCTCGGGCGAGTGCCCCTGCCGTTTCGAGAGCCCCTCGTCGAGCGCCTCCTGCGCGTAGTGCAGCGCCGAGGCCGAGAAGGGCGCGGCGGCCGTGATCTCCACGCCGCGGCCCGCCGGATCGTGCTGCCGCCAGCGCCGCACGTCCGACTTCGTGCCGGTCTCCTGCGGGCGGATGTAGGGGTAGAACTGCTCCTCGACCGCCTGCCGGTAGCGGCCCAGCAGGGCGCCGTCCTTGCGGTCGGCGTAGTTCTCCCACGGGCCGCGTCCGTAGTAGTCGATGCGGTCGAAGGCCGCGGGCATGCGCATGCGCATGCCGAAACGCATCAGGTCGGGCACACCGCTGCGCTCGTCGTCGGCCTCGAGCGCCTCGTGCACGGCGATCTCGCCGGCGTTGTCGATGCGGTATTCGAGCGTCAGCGTGCCGCCCGTGCGCTCCAGCGCATAGCGGGCCGTGACGGTGGCTACGCCCTGCTCCGTTGCGTGCTCGAGCGAGGTGAGCCGCAGCCCCGGGTCGTCCCAGACGCGGTTCTTGCGCTGGAGCCCCGCGCCGAAGTCGTTGTCGGTGGGGGCGCGCCAGAAGTTGGGCTCCAGCACGGCCCCTTCGTCCAGCAGCCGCGTGCCGCACACCTCGTAGCGGGTCATCAGGCCGTCCGTGCGGCGGAAGTCGATCCGCACGAGGGGGCTCTCGACGATGAGGTAGTTGCGGTCGTTGTCGCGCACCGTGATCTCTCCGAGCGAGTTGTGGCGGTCGGCCCGGCGTTCGGCGACCGTGAGGTCGGCCGGTGCCGCGGCGCGCAGCGTGAACTGCTGGTAGGCCAGGCGGTGGTCGGGGGCGAGCAGCGGCTCGGCATCCCGCAGGCGGTATTCGACGTTGAGCAGCAGCTCGCCGGCGGCGGGCAGCGCCTCGCGGCGGATCGGGAGGCGGAGGGTCGTGTCGCGCTGCGGGGCGACGCAAAGGTCGGCGACAAGGCCGCTCTGCACCGCCTCGCCGTCGCACAGCACGCTCCAGCGCAGGTAGCAGTTGTCGATCGCGCGGAAGAAGTTTTCATTGAAAACCGACAGCGTGTTGCTCTCCGCCGCGAACGAGCTCCACAGCGGCTGCTGCCAGTAGCGCGCCTCGTGCATGTGGGGATTCGGCACGCGGTCGGGCGAGACGAGGCCGTTGTCGCAGAAGTTCTGGTCCGAGGCGTCGTAGGGGTTCCAGTCGCCGCCGTAGCCGTAGACCGTCACGCCGTTGCGGCCCTGCTTGCGCAGCGACTGGTCGACGAAGTCCCAGATGAAGCCGCCCTGATAGCGGGGTTCGCTGCGGATGAGCTGCCAGTAGAGGCCGAAGCCGCCGAGCGAGTTGCCCATCGCGTGGGCGTATTCGCACTGGATGAGCGGCCGCGAGGGGTTCGTCGCGAGGTATTTGCGGCACAGGTCGTAGCTCCAGTACATCGGGCAGAAGATCTCCGTATTGCGGTTGCCGGGCGTGTCGTCGGCCCGCTCGTACTGGATGACGCGCGAGGGGTCCCAGGCCTTGATCCAGTCGAAGCAGGCGTCGAAGTTGGCGCCGTCGCCCGCCTCGTTGCCCAGCGACCAGATGATGACGGCCGGGTGGTTGACGTTGCGCTGCACGTTGCGCATGTTGCGCTCGAGGTGCGCTTTCGCATAGCGGGGATCGCGCGCGAGGGTCCGCTCGTCGTAGCCCATGCCGTGCGATTCGATGTTGGCCTCGGCGACCATGTAGAGCCCGTAGCGGTCGCAGAGTTCGTACCAGTAGGGATCGTCCGGATAGTGGCACGTGCGCACGGCGTTGAAGTTGTTTTCCTTGAAGAGGCGGATGTCCTGCAGCATGCGTTCGCGCGAGACGACATAGCCGCCGTCGGGGTCCATCTCGTGGCGGTTCGCCCCCTTGATGAGGATCGGCTGCCCGTTGACGAGCAGCTGCCCGTTCACGATTTTCACCTCGCGGAATCCCGTGCGGAGCGGGATGACCTCGAGCGTGCGTCCGGCGGCGTCGCGCAGCGTCACCGTCACGCCGTAGAGCACGGGGGTCTCGGCCGACCACGGCCGGATCGTCCCGGCATCGAGCGCCAGGCGGGCCGTCCGTCCCGTGACCTTCACCGTGCCGCTTGCGACGGGCACCCCGTCGGGCGCCGTGAGGGCGACCTCGGCCGTGCAGCCGCGGGCCGCCGCCGGGAAGGTGAGCCCCACGCCGAGCGTGCCGCGCGTGTAGTTCTCCGAGAGGGAGGCGTCGAGCCGGATGTCGGCCACGTGGCGCCGGTCACGGGCATAGAGGTAGCTCTCCCGCGCGATGCCCGCCAGGCGGAAGAAGTCCTGATCCTCGAGGTAGGTGCCGTCCGACCAGCGGAAGACCTGCATGGCGAAGAGGTTGCGGCCCGGGCGGACGTAGCGCGTGATGTCGAACTCGGCCTCGAGTTTCGAGTCCTCGCTGTAGCCGACGAAGCGGCCGTTGACCCACAGGTAGAGGTTCGAGGTCACGGAGCCGAAGTGCGCGACGATCTCGCGGCCCGACCATTCGGCCGGGATGTCGATCCAGCGGCGGTACGATCCCACGTGGTTCTCCTGCACGGGGACGTGCGGCGGGTCGTTCTCGAACTGTTCGCGCCACGGATAGCCGATGTTGAGGTATTGCGGGTCGCCGTATCCGTTCAGCTCCCACATGCCCGGCACGGGCATCGTGCCCCAGGCACCGTCGTTGAAGTCCGTGCGGAAGAACTCCGTCGGGCGCTCGTCGGCGTGGCGCACCCAGCAGAAGCGCCACGTGCCGTCGAGCGTGAGGAAGCGCTCCGAGGCGCTCTTGTCGCCCGCGGCCGCCGCGTCGGCGGATTCGTAGGCGAAGCAGGTTGCCCGCATCGGCAGGCGGTTGACGGCATTGACCTCGGGGTCCTGCCATTCGGTGAAACTCTGTGCGTGAAGCCCGGCGGCAAGGGCGCCGAGCAGCAGGGTCAGCAGTGTCTTTTTCATGTTTCGGGTCGGTTTGGGTTTTGGGGAGGAGTGAGGGGTCAGCGCGAGGCGACCAGCGACGAGGGGGTGACGCCCATCGAGTCGCGGGCCCAGTCGCCGCGGGCGCGCAGCACCTGCTCGATGATGTCGCGCACGGCGCCTTCGCCGCCGCGGAACTCCGAGACGTAGCTCGACGCTTCGATGACCTCCGACACGGCATCGGCCGGGCAGACCGGAATGCCCACGGCGCGCATGCACTCCAGATCGGGGATGTCGTCACCCATGTAGATGGCGTGGGCCGGGTCGATGCCCTCCTCGGCCAGGTAGCGGCGCATGGTCGTGATCTTGTCCATGCAGTCCGTGTAGAAGTGCTTGATGCCCAGCATGCGGAGCCGGTATTCGAGCATGTGGCCCCGGCCTCCGGTGATGATGCAGACCCGGTATCCGAGCTTGACGGCATAGGCCAGTGCGTAGCCGTCCTTGGCATTGTAGCGGCGGATGAAGTCGCCGTCGGGTGTGGGGACGATGCCCCCGTCGGTCATGACGCCGTCGACGTCGAAGATGAACGCCTCGCAGTGCGCTATCTCTTCCTTGAAGTTTCCCATATGTGTTGACTTATCGTTGAATAGATTTCCTTGAGTTGCATGTCGTCGCCGAGCAGCCGCAGGTGGCGCTCCTGCGTCGCGAGGTCGTGGCGCACGGCGGGCCCGGTCTGCACGTCGGCGGGCGAGGCGGCGTCGAGGGCCTTCTCGGCGGTCTCGCGCACGAGGGGTTTCAGCACCCCGAAGTCGAGCCCGGCGCTGCGGGCGATCTGCTCGCCGAGGACGTACATGTGGTTGGCGAAGTTGCAGGCGAAGACCGCCGCGAGGTGGATCTTCGCGCGCCGCGCCGAGTCGGCCCGGATCACCGTCTGCGAAAGCTGCCGCGCAAAGGCCTCCAGTTCGGGATAGAAGGCCTCGTCGTCGCACTCCAGGAAGATCGGAATCTGAGCGAAGTCGACGCGGCGACCCTTCGTGAAGGTCTGCATCGGATAGAAGACGGCGCGGTGGGCGCAGCGGCCGGGCAGTACGTCGAGCGGCACGCTCCCGGCCGTGTGGGCGACGCAGGCGTGTGCGGGCAGGGGCAGCGCGGCGGCCACCTCGGCGACGGCGCGGTCGCTCACGGAGACGAGGTAGATATCGGCATCGGCCAGCTCGGCCGGCTGCGTGGTCCAGCGCGTCGCGGCGAGTGTGGCGACGGCGCGTGCGCGCTCCGCATTGCGGGCGTAAATCTGTACGAGTTGCAGGTTGCTCTCTGCCACGGCGCGGGCCAGCGCCTCCGCGAGGTTGCCGCTGCCGATGATGACGACACGTTTCATGCTGTCGGTTTAGTCTTGTCGGGCCCCGCCGTCCGGAAACCGCGGGGTTACAGCAGGTCCACGATCCGCACGTTGTCGGGCGAGCGGAGCGTCTCCTGCTTGAGTTTTTCCACCTCCCGGTCCACCCGCGCCAGGTCGGGCGTCTGGGAGAAGTCCAGTCCGGTCTGCCCCCACTGCTCCACGGCCTTCAGCACGCCGTAGAGGGTCAGGGTCGATATCTCGTGTGCCGGTGAATAGGCCACTTCGCGTTCGCCGTCGCCGCTGCGCACGGCGATCAGCTGGCCCGCCTGCACGAGCTGGAAGAGCACGTCGTTGACGATGCGCGTCGGCAGGTCGAGCCGCTTGCGGATCGCGTCGGCGGGGGTGGCGCCGCCCTGCTCGCGGAAGCGCCGGACGACGGTCAGCATCACGGCGAGCATCACCTTGCGGCGCTGGTCGTAGCTGATGAGCAGCGATTCGCGCTCCTCGGCGAAGCGGGCGATGTTCTGGTAGGCGAACGAGAGCTCGCCGCCGAAGAGCAGGATCTGCCATGAGGTCTGCAGCCAGATGAGCAGCAGCGGCAGGGCCGCGAAGCTGCCGTAGATGGCGTTGTAGGAAGTCATCCAGCGCTGCAGGTAGATGTAGCCCCACTGGAAGCAGAGGAAGATCGTCCCGGCGATGATGCCCGCCATCAGGGCGCTGCGCAGGCGCACCCGGGCGTTGGGGATAATCATGTAGAGGAAGGTGAACATCACCCAGATCACCACCATCGAGAAGAGCCGCGAGAGCAGGGCGAATCCCCATCCGTCGTGCTCACCGAGCAGCTCGCCGGCGTAGTTGCCCACGGCGTTGGCCAGGATCCAGAGGATCGGCACGATCATCACCACGGCGATGTAGTCGGTGTACTGGCGCGTGATGCTGCGCTCGACCTTCACCTCCCAGATGTTGTTGAAGGCGCTCTCGATCGAGGCGAAGACGCGGATCACCGCCCAGAAGAGCATCACCAGCGCCACGGCGGCCACGACGCCACCCTGTGTGCGGGCCAGCGCCTTTTCGGCGAAGGAGATGATGTAGTCGATCGTCTCGGGGCTCTGCGGGAAGAGGGCGTAGAGGTTTTCGGTCAGCTTGTCCGCGAGGCCGAAGCCCTTCATGACGGCGAAGATCACCGCGACGATGGGAACCAGCGACATGAGCGTATAGAAGGTCAGCGCCGCGCTGCGGACGGTGGTTCCGTGCTCCAGCAGCCCGCGCGCCGTGTAGAACAACAGCCTGTACTGCTGGACGAACCACCTCACGACGGGATTCCGCCATTCGTCGAGGCTGCGGCGGAAGATCGTGTCGGTGAAATAGGTCAGTATCTCGCGTAGTTTCATAAGTCGTTGACGGGCAGACGCAAATATAGTCATTTGAGGCGGATTGTCCAAAAATCGCCTCCGCTTTTCGTGAAGGCCAGCCGCAGGTCGCCTCCGGCGTGCAGCCCCAGCCGCCGCATCAGCTCCTCGGCCGGGAGCGGGAAGTCGCGCTTGAGCACCTCCGCGCCGCGCCCTTTCAGCTCGCGTTTGAGCCGCCGCGGGTCGTAGGGCTCGATCCTTTCGATGGCGAGCACCCGGCCGATCACGCCGTGCGGCTCCTCCGCGGCGAAGGCGAAGCCGTTTTCGCTCCACATGTCGGCCCGTCCGGCCAGATGCAGCCGTGCCAGCCGCGCCTTCTGCAGGGCGACGTCCGGCACAATGAGCCAGCGGTAGCGCTCCGCCGCGAAGCGTGCCGGTGCGGCGGGCGGCTCCGTGCCCGGGCGGGCCGCGAAGCTCCCCCGGCCGAGTGCCGTGGCCGTTACGAGCGGGCCGCTGCCGTCGTCGCAGACGATGACCTCCTTGCACTCGTCAGCGAGCGAGACCACCTCGACGCGGGCGTCCGAAAAGAGGCGCAGCGCCTCGTCGACGTCGAACAGCGGCGAGTTTTTCAGACAGAGCCGTGCGGCCGCCGCGCGGATGCGGGGACGCAGGGCGAGAACATCGGGCGAGCACTCCTCAATCCGCAGGAGCCTGCGCCCGTCGGCGGCCCGCCGGTCGGGGTCGGCGTAGACCCAGTCGAAGCGCAGCCCCTCTCTGTCGAGGTACTCCTCGGCCGCGGCGGTGACGACCTCGACATTCCCGACGCCGAGGCGGCGGAAGTTCTCGCGCGCCACGTCGGCCAGCACCGGATCGCGCTCGAGGGTGACAACGCGGCGGAACCGGCGGCTCAGGAAGAGCGTGTCGACACCGAGCCCGCACGTGAGGTCGAGCACCGCATCGCCCGCGATCGCCTTGTGCGCCGCACAGGCCTCGCTCGACGCCTGCTCGAAGGCCAGCGGCGGGAGGATGCACTGCGCCGCGGCGTAGGTCGGCAGCTTCCGCTCCGCGCGGGCGAGGTACTTGACCTGCGTGGCGACGAGCCGCGCATGGGGGATGCGGCGGTCGAGCGCCACCTCCAGCGGGTCGCGCCCCCGGGCGGCGGCAATGGCCCGCTGCACCGGCTCGGTGAGGAGCAGGGCAAGCTCTTCGGATGTCAGGGTTTCGCGCGGTTGCATGGCTGCGGGTGCTCGATACGGCGGTCGTCGGGGTTAATGATTGGGCAAATGTACGCTTTTTTTCGCATCCACACTCCATGCCGCAAGGGTTGCCGCGGCAAAAAAGAGGTAGACGGCCGCCGTGGCCCCGCCGCCGAGCGCGTATTCCACGACGCCGCCCGGCAGGGCTGCGGTCAGCCGTGCCAGGGTGTTGACACCCCCGGCCGCCGTGCCGAGCACCGCGGTGAAGAGTGGGGCCAGCACCCCGACGGGCAGCAGCATCCAGAGCGTGCCGCCCAGCACGACGACCGTGGCGAGCAGGATGGCCGCGGGGTTGAGCAGCAGCCCCGCCAGCGAAAGGATGCCGAAGGTGTGCGAGACGAGGGGTGCCGTTGCCGCCGTGGCCACGAGGCCGATGACGTAGGCGTCGATGACGGTGTTGAGCACCCGCCACCGGGTCCGCAGCCGCCGGCAGAGGGGCACGCCCCATGCGAGGATCGCCCCGACGGCGAGAAACGAGAGGCGGAAGCTGATGTCGCCGAGCCAGGCGGGGTTCCACAGCAGCATGCCGAAGGCCGCCGTGGCGAGGGCGTTCATGCCGGCATACTCCGATGCGGAGGCGAGGGCGAGCTGCAGGAGCGTACACATCACGGCGGCCCGCACGGCGCTCGGCGGAAATCCCGCCGCCGCGACGAAGAGCCAGACGACGGCCGCGGCGACGAGGTTGCGGAGCAGGTGCCCGCGCCGCAGCAGGGGCATCCACGCCGTCGCGAGGTTGACGAGCAGGAAGACGATGCCCGTGTGGAGGCCCGAGACGGCCAGCAGGTGCGAGAATCCGCTGCGCGAGTAGGCCTCACGCAGCTCGGGGGTGATGCCGCTGCGGTCTCCGGCCGTCATGGCCCGCACGACGGCCCCGGCCTCCGCCGTGAGGTCGAGCCTTTCGATCCGCCGCACGGCCCCGATGTGGAGCCGGTTGCCCGGGCCCGCCTCGCGGTCGAGCAGCTGCGACCCGGAGAGGTAGATGCTTCCGACAAAGCCCCGGCGGCGCATCAGGCGGCGGTAGCTCTCCGATCCGCCGCGCAGGGGTCGCACCACCCCGCGGCAGAGGAGCCGCTCGCCCGCCTCGGGCGGCGTGAGCGAGTCGGTGCGCACCATCACCCGGTCCGCCGCGGCGTGCCACCGCCCGTCTGCCGGGTCGCGCCAGGCCGTGATCGTGCCGTTGGCGGCAAAGTAGCGTCCCCGGTCCGCGGGGATGTCGTCGATGCGGATCTCCCAGCCGGTTGCGACGTCGCGCGGTACGGTCGCCTCACCCGCGCGGAGCTGCGCCGCGGCCAGCCCCGCCGTGAGGAGCATCGCCACCGTGCACAGCGACGAGCGCAGCAGCATCGCCGCCGCGCCCGTCGTCAGAAAGGCTGCCGCCAGAAACCATGCCGGGAGTTCGCACACGTCGGCCAGGGCGATGCCGGCCGCCAGCGGTACGACAGCCTTGAGCATCGGCATGCGGTCGAGACGCGCGAGCAACCGTCCGTATCGCAGTGCGGGGAGTTTCATGCCCCCAAAGATACGAAAATCACTCGGAAAAGAGCGCCCATCCGCGCTCGACATCCCGCATGACGGCCGCCGTGCCGTTCTCGACGCGCGAGATGGCCGCCGCCAGGGGGACCATCGTCGCCCGGTCGCGCGTGTCGAGGGGCTCGTCGGGCGAAAGGCCCGTCATGCGGCAGACGGCGTCGATGTAGGCCTGCGTGCGGTTCTCGGTGGGCGGCGCCCAGCGGGAGATCATCTGCGTGACGGTCCGCAGCCCGTAGCGCACGCGGTAGGTGTCGAGCAGCACGAAGATCGCGCGGTAGCCCCACTCGGGGGCGCTGAACTGCCGGAACTCGGGGTCCTGCGAGGGGTGCACCTCGCCCCGGTAGCGGACCTTCGAGCGGCGGATGTTGCCGGGGTTGTTGTTGCGCAGTCCCCTACTCATCGCCCACCTCCTTTCCGATGCGGCGACGGACGTAGCGGCGCATGCGCAGGAAGAAGGGGGCGTCGGAGAGCTGCGCGGCGTTCTCGAGGAACGACCACAGCTCGACGCCGCACGTGAAGCCGGCGAACAGGCGCGCGACGTTCAGCTGCAGGAAGTCCAGCACGCAGGTGTCGAGCAGCCACGCCATGGCAATGGCCGTCAGGACGAGGGCGGCCTTTGCGACCGTGCGCCACGCCTTGCGGCTCTCGAAGTACCACGCACGGCCGGCGCGGCGGGCCGCCGCACGGTCGCCATCGTCCTATGCACGTTTGAGATATTCCGCCGCACGGTCGGCCGCCACGCCCGAGAGGAAGTCCATGACGATGAAGAGCAGCGTCGTGGCGATGAGCGGTCCGGCCGGGGCGAAGAGTCCGGCGATGCCGGCGGCCGCGCCGCTAACGTATCTGTACAAGGTTTCCATCGGTCGTGCAGCGGTTGAGGATGTCGATGTCGGGGTCGTATTCGGGAATCGTGTCCCGGTGGTCGGCCAGGTAGCCGGCCGCGCGGCGCAGCAGCGTCCGGGCCTGGGCGAGCAGGCTGCGCCGCAGGGCGCGCCGGGCCGTCGTGTCGGGCGCCGAGCCGTAGTCGGTCCTGGGGGCCGTCGTGCCGCTCTGGCCCGTGCGGATGTCGAGCCGGGGCTGGACGAGCGCCCGCGTGAAGAGGGCTGTGCAGGCGGCCAGATGGGAGGTGACGAAGTCGGGGTATTGGCCTTCGAGCAGCCGCTCGTGGAGCGCCCGCCCGATGACCGGGACGATGTGGCGCTCCTCGGCCGCGGCGATGTCGGCCTCGGTGAGGGCCTCGGGCGGCAGCCACTCGCCGTCGCCGAAGGCCAGCCGCACGGCCTGTGCGGGGGAGATCAGGGTATTCATGTCATCCGATGCTTTGAACGTTGTACTTGGTGATTTCCGAAAGGAAGACCTGCTGTCGGGGGTCTTCCGGGTCGTAGTCGAGTCCGTCGGCCTTGCGGGCCTCCCAGACCTTCATGTAGACGGGTTTCGAGCGGGTCGGCGGGCGGTTGACGATCTGCAGCGACGAGGCGTCGAGCCCCGTTGCGAGCGCGATGACCTCGCGGACGGGCTCCATGAGTTCGGCCTGCTCGGCGAGGATGACCGTGTTGAGCGCCACCTCGTATTCGTGCAGGATGCGCTCGGCGCTGAATCCCGCGGCGTAGTCGAGCCCGCTCAGCGAGCGGAACCACGAGTGCGCCACGACGATGTCGCCCACGGCCTGCTCGTGCAGCGCCTGCCAGTCGCCCTCGTTCTGCGACGTGATGGGGATGAAGCGCGAGTTGTCGTCGTCGCCCTCGCCGTCGCGGATCATGAACATCACCTGCCCGGGGTTCCCGGCGAACTTCTGCTCGGCGAGCCGCACGATGCGTTCGGCCTCGGCGTCGCTGTCGACCGCCGCGTCGAGCATCATCACGCCCGAGAGCTGGAACGAGTTGTCCAGGCGCGAGATGTTCCAGCGGTCGGTCTTGTAGGCGATGGCCGAGACGTTGAACCCCGCGATGTAGGGCGGCACGCCGTAGTGGGTGAACGTGGGTTCGTAGTCCTTGTAGTGGATCAGCGCGCGCAGCGTGCCGTCCTCCTGCTCCTCGAAGCGGGGATAGAGGGGCAGCTGCCGCGCCTGCTGCGGGCGGAAGGCCCGCCAGTCGTGGTGCAGGAGCACGTGCTCCGAGTCGCGGGCCACGCGGCAGCGGGAGGCGTCCTGGTGGTAGAGCGAGAGGAACGTGTGGTGCGGGTCGGTCACCACCTCGAGGAAGGCGTTGCCGAAGAGCGCCTTGTCGAAGGCCACCTTGTTGAGCACCTGCCGGAGGCTCTCGCCGTCGCCGTTGGCGCGGCGGACGAACTCCGCCAGGCGCGGCAGGCGGGCCTCGTCGCAGACGAAGCCCTTGCCCGAGATGTAGTCGGCCTTGTCGTTGATGATGCGGCGGTGCGTGGTCGAGCGGCGGGCCATCAGGGCCAGCGCCTCGGGAAAGAGGTTGTCGTCGCCCCAGCGCCAGAAGCGGTCGCTCTCGACGCGCCCGGCACCGAGCACCACGTAGGGGTCGGACGTGCGGTTGCCCACAGCGACGGCGGTTTTGGTTTTCTGTTGTCTGTCCATGGTTTGTGTCTTGAGGTTGTCTGCGGAGCCGCCCGCGGGCGGCGGACCGGTGATTCCGGCCCGGCCGCCGCGGCCCGTGCGCCGTGCGGGCGGCGTCCCGTTGCGGGGTGTTGCGGAGCGCGCTCCGCCCGGCCGCGCTATGCGCCGTAGGAGTAGGCGACGAGCCCTTCGTCGAGGATGTCGCACCCGGCCATGAAGACGGCGCGCTGGCGGTTCTCCATCTCGTCGGGGTTGTACCACATGCGGACCTCGTTGCCGGGGAAGTCGGCCGTGTTGACGGCCAGCACGAGGTTGCGGCGGTCGGTCAGCAGGCAGAACGACTGGTGGAACGACGTGGCCGAGAGGTAGCTGCCCAGCCGCACGTCGACGACCGGAATGCCGTGGTAGGCCAGTCTCTGACGGCCGTTGATTGTGTCGGTATAGGCCGTGTCGACACCCTTCGCGTCGAGGTACTTCTCGTAGAGGAAGTAGATGTCCGAAGTGACGAAGAAGACCAGCTGTCCCTCGCCCTTGAGGTCCTGCAGCGCGGCGCCGGCGCTCTGCCACAGGCTGTCGAAGCGTTCGACGACCTTTTCGGCCGTCAGGTCGGCGGTCTGGTAGGGCTCGCTGAAGATCACCGACTCGCTGTCGAACTCCTTGATCGCCTTCAGGAAGCCGTCGAAGGTGTTGTAGCCCGATTCGGCCGTGGTGTCGCCCACCCACATCGTCGCGCGGATGTTCTCGGCGAGCGCCTGCTTGAAGAGCGCCGTCTCGGCCTGTTCGAGCTCGGTGCCCGTCAGGTCGTCCATGTTGACATCGGCGCGTGCGGCGATCTTCTCGTAGACGAGCGAGAAATAGTCCGCGGCCGAGAAGCCCAGTTCGGCCTTCACGGGCGAGAGCTGAATGGTCTTCTGATACTTCTTGGCCGCCTGGCCGCCGTTCCACCCGGCGGCGGTGTACTTCTGCAGGATGTTGCGCTGCCCGTCCCAGAGGTGGACGGTCGTGGGCGTCGGCAGGTTGTAGAGCACCCGGACGCCGAGGTCGAGTGCCGACTCGCCGGTCAGCATGGGGCGGAAGAAGATCTGTTCGAGGTCGGAACCCGTGTACTGCTTTGCATTTTCGAGCAAACTCATGGTGTTGTGTGTTTAAGTGGTTGGAAAATAGGGTTGGAATTTGATTGGTCGGGGTGTTGGCCCGGTCGCGGACCGGAGCTCCCCGCATTTTTGACGGAAAAAGAGGTCAGAGGACCTTGCGGAACTGCCGCGCATCCTCCTGATAGGCGCGTTCGTTGGCCGAGCGCGCCGCCTCGCCGCACGAGGGGTCCTCGCGGGGCAGCGTGCGCGTGGCGTGGACGCTGCGGCGCAGCTCCTCGGCCGCGAGGGCCGACCGCTGCTGCCGTGCCGCTGCCGCCTCCTCTTCGCCGAAGTGGAGGATGTTGCGGTCGGCTTCGTCGGGCGTCTCGTCGCGCAGGCCGATGCCTGCCAGCAGGCGGCGCCAGCCCCGCGTGATCTGCTTCGCCAGCGAGGCGGCCGGACGCTCCGCCGTGTCGATCACGCGGTCGGCGAGCCCCGCGGCGACGGTCTCCTCGGGCGAGAGCCAGCGGCCGTTGCCGTTGTTCTCGTTCATCAGGGCCTCGAACTCTTCGGCGGGACGTCCCGAGCGTGCGGCGTAGATCGTCGCGATGCGGGCGTCGGTCTGGCGCAGCAGCTCGGTCTTCCCGGCCAGCTCCGCGGCGTTGCCCTCGGTGGCGCAGACCGAGGTGTGGATCAGGTAGAGGGCGTTGGCCGATATTTCGCGGCACCCCTCCGAGGCGGCCTGTGCGATGATGGTTGCGGCCGAGGCGACGTAGCCGTAGCAGCGCGTCGTGACGTGTGCGCCGGTCTGCTTCAGGGCGTCGTGGATCAGCAGGGCGTCGTTGACGTCGCCGCCCGTCGAGCGGATGTTGACGACGATGCGCTGCGCCTCGACGGCGCCGATGCGCCGCACCGCCTCGCGGAAGCGCTCGTAGGTGGCCACCCGCTCCTCGGGTTCGTCGAACTGCCACTCTTCGGCGACGCCGATCGTGCCCTCGATGTCGATGTGGCACTCCCCGGCCGTGTTGTTGATCTGGATTTCGGATTTCATGGTTTTGTTGTTTTTTGGTGGTGATTCATTTCCCGTAGAAGAGTCCGCGGGCCTTTTCGTAGGAGCAGCAGAGCAGGTCGGCCGCGACGACGAGGGCCTCGCAGCGCGGCACCCCTTCGCGGGCGAGGCGGGCCACCTCGCGCCGCACGACGAGGCGTTCGCAGGCCGGGCGGTTGAGCAGCCCCCGGTGGATCAGCTGCTCGGCGGCCCTCGTGTCGAGCGTGCCGACCTCCTCGACGAGGGCGTCGCGCAGGAGCGTTTCATAGCGTGTCATGCCGTGCCCTCCTCCGCCAGGCGGTTGAACGTGCAGCGGGCGCAGCGGGCCTCGGGGTCGTACTCCCCGAGGGCGTGGAGCGTTGCGCGGACCACGCCGCCGCCTGTGTTGATGCGGAAGACGGAGCGGAGCTCCGCACCCCCGGTCCCGGGCGTGAGGAGCGCCTCGTACTCGTCGGGGTCGATGCGCAGCGTGAGGGTGATGCGCTCGTAGCGCTCCTCGCGCGCCGCCTGCCGGTCGTAGTAGCGGTGCAGCCCCTGCGCGCCGTCGCGGTCCTCGAAGCAGAGCGTGAAGGGCTCCAGCGTCCCGTCGCCCTCGAAGTGGAACGCCGCGAGCGGATAGGTCGGTTCGTCCGATGGGTAGCCCCAGCGTTCGCCCTCGGCGAGCGGGTGCATGCCCGCGTAACGGACGATGCGCGGCGTGAAGTTGGTGCCGTCGCTTTCGGCATCGTCGCGGTCCCCGACCTGCAGGATGCGGGCCGACGGGGCGTTGAGGTAGTGCCCGACGGAGTCGAGCGAGGGACTGAAGAGCGGGTTGAGCCGCGTCTGTTCGCCCTGCAGTGCCGCATAACTCTGTGTGTCGCGGCTCCAGCGTCCGAACTCCGTCTGCTGCTCCGCCTCGTAGCGGCTCACGGCGCCGTCCCCCGCCTGATAGCCCCACGTGCGCCGCTCGTGGATCTCGGGGGCGATCTCTTGCCGCTCGACCCCCTGCGCGAAGTCGGTGCGGCCACTCCAGTCGACCTCGGGTCCGCTGCCGAAGAACTCTGCTTCGGGCTCGATCCAGACGCTCCGGCTCTCCGGCTCGGTGTAGAAGCGCAGGTTGAACAGGTGCGCGAGGGCTTCGAGCAGCTCGATCTGCCGGACGGCGTGGCGGGCGACGTCGGCAAAGGCGATCTGCGATCCGAATCCGGGGCTCGACGCGAAGAGCGGCCGGAGCGAGCACTCCTTGTGGAGCGTGAGCGTCATCCCCTCTTCGGCTCCGTAGAAGAAGATGTCGTGGAAGCGCTTGGGCGACGACGGCGAGAGGCGCTCGGCCACGGTGCGCAGCCGCACGTCAACGGTCGTCTGCCCCGTCTCCCCGACGTAGCCGTCGTAGAGGGCCCAGTCGCCGACGTAGGGGGCCCAGGCCTCGCCGCGGCGGATGAAGAGCCGGGGGGTGGAGAGCGTCTTGCCGGCGGGGGTCGTGACGCTGGCGCTCCGGGCGGCGAATTCGCACCAGGTGGTGCCCGCGACGCCGTCGCACGTGTAGGTCAGCAGGTAGGAGCCCCCCTCGCCGTGGTTGAAGACGATGACGCGGTAGGTGTAGTTGGCCGAGAGCTCGCCGCGGCGGTCGGCGTAGCGGTTCGCCAGCGTGAAGGTCATCCGGTTCCCGGCTCCGAGGTAGAAGGAGTCGAATCCCGTGAGGCGCGTGCGCGAGAGGATGCGGTGGTCGGTCGTGTAGCGGAGACGGTATTCAAAGCCGACACTCACCTCGGTCGGCGGCGTGAAGCGGATGGCGCCGTTCTCCGTCGTGAAGCAGTTGCCGTTGTTGTAGAGTCCGGCGACCGCCTCACCGTCGGCGTCGACGCTCTGCGGGGTGGCCGTCTCGACGATGTTGCCCACGGAGTTGAGCGTCGAGGCCGGATTGGCGTAGACCCGGCCGAGGAGGTCGGCCGCGGCCGTTGCGGGGGCGAGGCGACGGGCGCTGAACCCCATGCGGGCCTCGACGGCCGTCGTGTCGTGCGAGACGTAGGCGCCGCTCATGTAGAGCGAGCGGAAAAACTCCGACGCGAAGAAACGGCTCCGGATGCGGTATCCCGCCTCGGCGAAGAGCTGCTCGACGAGCGTTGCGACGTGCAGGAAGGGGTGGTAGTCGTCCACCGAGAGGAGCCGCTCGGCCGGCAGCAGGTCCGAGGCGCCGCTCTGCTGCTCGTACTCGTCGCGGTGGATCGGGAAGAAGCGCACGGGCGTGTCGCCGGTCCAGCTGTCGCAGATCACCGTGGGGGTCAGCTGCGCCGCATACTCCACGCCGAGCGTGTTGAACATCCGCCGTGCGGCATTCTCGGCCCATTGCGCCCCGCCGTCGCGGATTTCGAGCGTGTACCCCTCGTCGGTGGCGGCCAGCAGCCGGACCGTCCCGGCCAGCAGCCGGGCCCCGTCGGCCGTCAGGACGGCCGTGTGCTGCTCCATGTTGAAGCGGGGCTCGGCGCGCAGGTCGCGGGCGCCGCCGACGAGGGCGTCGTTGCGCGGTGTCGCGGGGATCGTGATCTTCAGCGAGCGCCCCTCGCGCGCCTCGTTCGGATCGGCGAGCGCCGCGGCCTCGAATCCCGGGATGCGGATCCGGTTCGTGCCGAGGTCGCAGCCGAAGGTGTCGATCGTCAGTTCCATGGCATCCGGTTTTTGCGCTTGGGGCGGATCTCCAGCTCCAGCGTGCTCATCGTGCCGTAGCGCCGCACGACGGCCTCTTCGGTCAGTACGTCCACCCCTTCGTACTCCCCGTCCTTGGCGCGCCAGACGTCGGGCGTGGCAAGCACCTCCCCGAGCGCCTCCAGCACCTCCGCCGGCTCGAAGGCCGAGACGAGCAGCTCGCGCCGCTCCAGCTCCGCCGCAGCCCCCGCAAGGCCGTCGGGGCCGCACACGCGCTCTTTTTCGGCCGCGACGCTTGCGCTGCGGACCGTCGGGAAGGTGCACTGCTCGACGGACCCCTCGCTCGAACGCCAGGCGAGGCGCACCGCGCCGTCGGGCACCGTCGCGACCGTGTAGCGGACCGTGCCGCACGCCCCGGCATCGACCGTGAGGCTCTCCGCCCCCGGAAAGTTGCGCGCGGCCAGGTGGAAGAGCCACAGCCCCGCCTCCGGAATCGAATAGCGGTACACCAGCAGGAAGGCGTGGCTCTGCGCCCTCACGGTCACCGTTTCGGCAGCGTCGGTGAAGAGCAGCAGCTCGTCGCTCTCGTCGGGGGCGATCAGCCGGTTTTCGGGCATCGTCGTCAGGATCGTCGGCCCGGCCGGTGCGGTCCGGCAGCCGGGAAAGGTGCGGTCGGGGGCCGTGGCGAGCACCTCCTCCGCCGCTTCGGCCCGGAGCTCCACGCGCGCCGTGACCTGCCGCTCCGTCGCCGGCCGAACGCCCGTGCTGCCCGTCGCCGGCGTGAAGCGAAGCGCCCGGCGCAGCATGGGGGCGATGTCGCACTCCGCCGCGGAGGCTTCCACGAAGCGCCGGACACCCAGCAGCGTCCCGCTCTCCGCCTCCGTGACGCGGAGGTCGACCGTCTGCGGCGTGTCGCACGCGAAGGCGTAGACGACGGCGCCGCCGAGCGGGGTGTTGTTGTCGGGAATTTGAGTGAATGTTACCATACGATTGGATTTTTTGGTGGATTTGTACCGGGGCGGAACTCCCCGGATCGGTTGTCGGATGCGGAGCCGGCGGACGACGTCCCGGGTGCCCCGGCTCTGGGGCCGGCGGGTTGCCGGATTGTCGGATACCGTGGCCCAGGCCCAGGCCCGGGGATGGCTGGTTGCCGGATTGCCGGATCCCCTGGCTCGGGGGGGATGTTGGATTGCGCGGAATGTCGGAATGTCTGATCTCGCGGATTGCCGGAGTGTCGGATGGCGCGGACGGGAAACGCCCTGCGGACTGCCGGTGCTGTCGACAAAGTGTCGGCAAGCCGTCGATAAAATGTTGAAAGCTGTTGATTCCTTTTTGCAAACGGCTGGGAATAGGGGATTTGCCGCTGTCGATAACTTTGCGCCGGGCGGCGCCTTGCTGTGAATCGTGCTGCAAATATACGTCCGGCCATACCCCCTTGTCAAGACCCCGGCGCATTTTTTCCCGATTTTGTAGAAAAACCGCGGCGTACCCCTCCCCGTCCCGCCTTTTTCGCCTCTTTGGCCCGTTTCCGCTCCGCGACGTGAAGAAAATTCGTCCAATGTTCCCGTTTTTTCGGAATATGTTTTATCTTTGCAGATCGAATCAACCGTTTCACACCGTATGGACGATGGCCACAGTACCACGCATAGCCGCCGTGTCGTGCTTCAGCACGATGCCGCTCATCTATGGTGTCAGGCACGCAGGTAATCTGCGCGCCGAGCTGCTGTTGTCCGATCCCGAAGAGGTAATCCGCGAATTTTCAGAGCACAGGGCCGACATCGCCCTGGTGCCGTTCTGGGCCGTGCCGTCGCTCGCCGGCGCGAAGATCGTCACCGAATACTGCGTCGGCGGCGTTCCTGCCGCGCGGCATGCGCTGCTCGCCGCGGGCGATCCGCTGCTCGACGCCTGGCGCGAGGCGGGGGCTCCGCTCCCCTTCGCCTTTGCCGTGTGGGTGGCGCGCCCGGAGGTCGACCCCGACCGGATCGGGGCGCTGCAGCAGGCGCTGACCTTCGGCCTCGAGCACGGCTACGAAGCCCTGCTCGACTCGGAGTTCGCCCCCGAGGCAGCCGCGGCCTACGAACTGCTCGACTCGTTCGACTATATTTTCGACAACCAAAAGCATAAGGCGCTTCAACAATTCTGGGACTCGGGCCTGAAGGTCGCCCCGAGGGCCAATCCCGGCTGAAGAGGTTAGCGGACGCCGTTCCGCCTCTCTTCGACCGCACGGATTCAGGAATTTCACAGAGAGCGTTTTATGATTACCATTTACCTCAAGCAGTACAACAAGATCATCCGGAATGCCGACACCAAGCTCTTTGACGAGCTGGGTTACGACGACATTCTGTGGATCGACATGCTCCTGCCGACGATCAAGGAGCAGAAGGCCGTCGAGAACTTCATGGAGATCAGCCTCCAGACCAAGCAGCAGGTCGAGGAGATCGAGTCGACGTCGAAGTACTCCGAGACGGAGAACGCCATCATCTCGAACTCCAACTTCTTCGTTCCGACGGGTGATTCGTTTCTGGTCGAGCCGGTGTCGTTCATCATCTCGAACGAGGGCGTGCTGGTCTCGGTGCGCAATGCCGAGTTCCGGACCTTCCGCGAGACCGAGAAGCGGCTGCAGATGAACTACCGGAGCTACTCGACGGGCTACCACCTCTTCATCTCGCTGCTCGAGGTACGCATCGACTTCGATGCCGACCTCGTGGAGCTGATCGCCAAGCAGGTCGCGGCCCTCTCGAAGGCGATCAATTCGGAGGATTCGATCGACAAGCAGGTGCTGCACCGCATCAGCGCGCTGCAGGAGTCGACGATGTTGCTGCGCGAAAATATCTTCGACCGCCAGCGTGTCCTGTCGGGCATCCTGCGCTCGGAGCGCTTCCCAAACGATATCTACCCGCGTCTGCAACTGATGATCAAGGACGTCAACTCGCTCATCAACCATGCGGACTTCAGCTTCCAGCGACTGGACTACATCCAGGATGCGGCGCTGGGTCTGATCAACATCGAGCAGAACGAGATCGTCAAGATCTTCTCCGTGGCGGCCGTGATCTTCATGCCCGCGACGCTCATTGCGTCGATCTACGGCATGAACTTCCGGATGCCCGAGCTGGACTGGCACGCCACCATCTGGGGGCTGGATGTCCCGCTGGGCTACCTCTTCGCCATTGCCATGATGATTATCTGCTCGGCGCTGACCATCTGGTTCTTCCGCTACAAGAAGTGGCTCTGATCGGTAGGCCCGGCCGTGCGGGGCGGTGATCCGCCCCGGCACCCGTTTTGGCTCTTTCCCGCCCCGGGCACCCGTTTTCCCGCCCCCGCTCGCTTTACTCCCGGCGGCCGTTTGGTCTCTTTCCCGCTCCCGCTCGCTTTGCTCCCGGCGGCCGTTTGGGCTCTTTCCCGCTCGTTTTGTCCTCCGGCCGCCCCGTTTGGTGTCCTGCCATCTCCGGCAGCCTTCTTTCCGATTCTCGCCCGGCGGAAGCCCCCTCCGATTGCGGCCTGCCCCTCCCTCTGTTGTCCCGTGTGGCCCTTGTGAGGTCCCTGTCCGCCCGCTTTGTTTCCCGACCGTGCGCCGCCCGTCTTTCCGATCCCCGACCCCGACGGCCGGCAGTCCCGTTCCCTCTTTTTCTCTTCTTTCAGAGAAAGAAGGAGAAAGCCGCGAGGCTTTTCCGCGAATTTTCGTATCTTTGCAACCTTAACAGTCGCGTATGCTCGAAAAACTGGCGAAACAGACGGCCGTCTACGGCATCAGCACCATCGTGGTGCGCTTTTTGAGCTACCTGCTCACGCCGTACTACACGCGGGTCTTCGGACAGGAGGCCTACGGCGTCGTGACGTATGTCTACGCCCTCATCCCGCTTGTGCTCACGCTGCTGACCATGGGCATGGAGTCGAGCTACTTCCGCTTCTCGGCCAAGGCCGACGAGGCGGGCGGCGACGTCCCGGCGGCCAAACGGCGCCTCTTCGCCACGACGTGGGGCGTCACGTCGCTCGCGGCGCTCGTCTTCTTCCTGCTCGCGCTGCTCTTCCGCCATCCGCTTTCGGGTATGATGGGGGCTGCCTATACGGCCCATCCCGAATATGTCGTGCTGGTGGCGGCCATCATCCTCTTCGACGTCTGGACCTGCATCCCCTTCGCGCGGCTGCGCGAACAGGGCCGCGCCCTGCGCTACGTGGAGTTCAAGGCCATGAGCGTCGTGCTGAACGTCGCCCTCGCCTTCGGCTTCGGCGCCGCGGGGCTCTTCGACACCGCCTTCGGCGTGGGCTGGGTCTTCGTCGCCAACCTGGCGGCGAGCGCCGTCACGTGGCTGGCGATTCTTCCGACGACCGACCGCACCGTGCCGCGCATCGACCGGCGGCTGCTTGCCCGGATCTTCGTCTACTCGCTGCCGCTGCTCATCGGCGGGCTGGCCGGCACGGCCAACGAGTTCATCGACCGCCAGCTGATCGTCTACCTGCTGCCCGACGGGGCGCTGGCGCAGCTGGGCGTCTACGGCGCCATCACCAAGATCGCCGTCGTGATGATGCTCTTCTACCAGATGTACCGCCTGGCGGCCGAACCCTTCTTCCTCTCGAACTTCCGCAAGTCGGACTTCGTGCAGATGAACGCCGCGGCACTGAAATACTACGTCATGGTCTCGATGCTGATCTTCCTCGGCATCGCCCTCTTCCGCGACCTCTTCGCGCTGATCGTGGGCCGCGACTTCCGTGAGGGGATCTTCATCCTGCCGGTCGTACTCGGAGCCAACGTCCTGACGGGCGTCTGGCTGAACCTCTCGTTCTGGTACAAGCGCGAGGAGCGCACCTCGCTGGCCATCGTCGTCACCGGCTCGGGGCTTGTGGCGATGCTGCTCTTCGGCGGGTGGTTCATTCCGCTGTGGGGCTACTACGGCGCGGCATGGGCGCGCCTGGCGAGCGAGACGACGATGGTCGTCGTCAGCTGGTGGCTCAACCGCCGCTACTTCCCCACGCCCTATGCCTGGGGCCGCATCGGCGAGTATGTCGCCGCGGCCCTTGCGGTCTTCTTTGCCTGCGAATTGTTTACGCGCCTTGCGGACAATATGTTCGCGGACTATGCGTTCAATATTTTGTTGTTTGCACTCTACGCGGCCTACCTGGTCCGTCGCGAACGGATCGACGTGCGGGCGCTGCTGCGTTCGGTGCTCAAACGGGGAGGAGTGTAGCATGCGATTTGCGGAGATACCGGGTCAGGAGGAGCTCAAGCGGCACCTCGTGCGTGCGGCCGACGCCGGCCGCATCAGCCACGCCCAGCTCTTCACCGGACCGTCGGGGCGCGGCGGGCTCGCGCTGGCCGTGGCCTACGTGCAGTACCTCTGCTGCCGCCACCGCCACGACGGCGACTCGTGCGGCGAGTGTCCCGACTGCCGGCAGATCGCGGCCCTGGCGCACCCGGACCTGCACCTGGTCTTCCCGGTCAACAAGCAGGGCAAGAAGTCGGGCGAGGCGATCGTCAGCGACGAGTTCCTGCCGCAGTTCCGCGCACTGTTCGCCGAGCGGAACGGCTGCTTCTCGCCGCAGGAGTGGTACGACCGCCTCGACCTGGGCAAGACGCTCAAGGGGATGATCTCGGCGCGCGAGGCCGACGGCATCATCCGCAAGCTCTCGTTCAAGAGCTTCGAGGCCGACTACAAGACGGTGCTCGTCTGGCTTCCGGAGACGATGAACGAGGAGGCGGCGAACAAGATACTGAAGATTCTCGAGGAGCCGTGGGAGCGCACGCTCTTCGTGTTGGTCTCGGAGCAGCCCGACCGGCTGCTGCCGACGATCCTTTCGCGCACGCAGGAGGTGGCCGTACCGCGACTCGGGGCGGATTTTCTCGAAGCGGAGGCCCGCCGCGGCGGCGTCACCGATGCGGCGCAGGCCCGCAACCTGGCCCGCCTGGCGTGCGGCGACCGGCTGGAGCTCGAGCACCTGCTCTCCGGTTCGGGCGACGCCTCGCGCAAGGAGGATTTCGACCTCTTCTGCTCGCTCATGCGCCTGAGCTACAACGACCGGCACCTCGAACTGATCGGGTGGGCCGAGGAGGCGGCGCAGCTGTCGCGCGAGCAGCAGCGGGCCTTTCTGCGCGATGCCGCACGGTTGTTGCGCGAGAGTTTCATGCTCCATGCGGGCATACCGCAGATCGGCTACCTCTGGGGCGAGGAGCTGGCCTTCTGCACGAAGTTCGCGCCGTTCGTCGGGACGCGGAACATCGAGCCGCTCCTGGCGCAGATCGAGGAGGCTTCGGCCCAGATCGCGCAGAACGGCAATCCGACGATCGTATTCACGCACTTTGCACTTGCCGTGAGCAAGATGATAAGACATTTGTAGGAGATTTATGGCACGTGTGGTATTATTGACAGGAGGAAATCAGGGAGACGTGAAACGCACGCTCCAGACGGTGCAGCGGCTCGTCAACGAGCGCGTGGGCGCGGTGCTGCGCTGTTCGCACCGCTACGAGAGCAAGCCGTGGGGCTTTGCCGCGGCGACGGACTTCTCGAACCAGGCGCTCGAGGTCTCGACCGACCTCTCGCCGTGGGAGGTGCTCGACGCCGTGAAGGAGATCGAGCGGCAGCTGGGCCGCAACCATGCGGCCGAGGCGCTCGAACGGGCGGCGGGCGGCAGCCGCTATGCGTCGCGGCCGGTCGACATCGACATCCTCTTCTACGACGACGCGGTGATCTCGGACGAGCGCCTGACGATTCCGCATCCGCTGCTTGCGGAGCGGGAGTTCGCGCTGGTTCCCCTGTGTGAAATCATGCGGACGCGCCGCCATCCCGTCACGGGCCGCACCGTGGGCGAGATGCTCGAGGCGCTGCGGGCCGCCAAAACCGTGGAGTCATGAGCCGGCGGGGAACGGGATGGCGCATCGCCGGCTGCTTGTGTGCCGCCGTGCTGCTTGCGGGATGCTTCAAGAAGGTCTCCTACGAGACGGCGTGCATCCTCAAGCCGCTCTCGCAACGCTCCTCGGGCGACGTCATCGAACCGATCCTCGGGGCGCAGGCCTTCGCCTACAACGTCGACACGACGCTGTGGACGGTCGCATCCTACGACGACGCCCTGAACGGGATCATCACCTCGAAGGAGAACCCTTCGGAGCAGATGACCGCTCCGGCGGCCGTCTCCGCCCCCTACGAATCCGACGGGGCCTCCGGCTGGCTGCAGCTGAGCCTCTCGCGGGAGACACAGATGGTCGTCGTCGCCGACCCCGCGAGCCGCGTCTACGCCTATACGCAGCTGAAGTCGGCGCAGAACCTGCCGCACCTCTACGTCTCGGTGGTCTTCCGCACCTGGAAGGAGGGGAAATCCTACAAGGACGGCAACTGGAGCTTCTACAACGAATTCTACGCCCCGCCCGTCTACCTCGACTGCTACATCCGGCCCGAGGTGCAGAGCACGGAGGGCGGCGTAGCGGCGGCTGTCCCCTCGGGCAAGGTCAACGCCTACGCCTACGACGCCGATACGACCTCGTGGTGCATCGCCTCGTATGCCGACGCACTGGCCGGCACGATCACCTCGAAGAGCGATCCGGCGCTCAAGCGCACGACGCCGGCCTTCCAGGCCTACAAGCAGTCGGATTCGGACCTCTACAAGATGACCGTGTCGAGCCCGACGCTCATGGTGGTGGTCGTGGACGAGAGCGACCGCATGTATGCCTACACCGAGAAGCAGGTGGACCTCGAGGGCGCCGAACCGACCTTCGACGTGCTCTTCCGCCCGTGGCTGGGCGCCTGGATCACGCTCGATGACGGCTGGTGCTTCGTCGACGAGAGCAAGGCCCCCGGCGATACCGGCGCAACCGGCACGACCGACGCAACGACCCGAACCGCAATCCGGAGAGAACGATGAATATCCGCAACCGACATATCGTGGCACTGCGGGCCGCCGTGGCCCTGCTGTTTCTGCCGGCCTTCTTCAGCCGCTGCGCGAGCATGATGACCCCGACGGGCGGCCCGCGCGACAGCCTGCCGCCGGTCATCGTGGCGATGACGCCCGACAACTTTTCGACCAACCGCCCGCTGCTCAACCACGAGAAGATCTACATCGAGTTCAACGAGTTTGTGCAGCTCAAGGACCAGCAGAAGGAGTTTTTCACCTCGCCGGCCATGAAGAAGAAGCCGACGGTCTCGATCCGCGGCCGCGGCATCGTGATCCAGCTGCGCGACACGCTGCTTCCGAACACGACCTATGCGCTCAACTTCGGCAGCGCCGTGCGCGACAACAACGAGGGCAACCCGCTCTACTCGATGCGCTACGTCTTCTCGACGGGCCCCGAGATCGACTCGATGATCGTATCGGGCTATACGGCCGACAGCTACAAGGCCGATTCGGTCTCCAAGTCGTTCATCTGGTTCTTCCCGGCCGATTCGGTAGAGAATGTCCCGGAGTACGACTCGACGGTCTTCAAGTACAAGCCCGCGGTGATCGCGCGCGCCGAGAACAACGGCATCTTCATCGCGCAGAACCTCAAGCCGATCCCCTACCGCATCTATGCCGTCGAGGACAAGAACGACAACCAGATGTACGATCCGGGATCGGACCAGATCGGCTTCCTCGAGGGGACGTACAACCCCGCCGAGCTGCCCGATTTCGCCGTCTGGTACGACTCGGTCCGCATGTACGTTTCGGCCGAGCCGCAACTCTACCTGCGCATGTTCACCGATGCGGTCTTCCGCCGCCAGGTACTCTCCGAAAGCGAGCGGCCGCTCCAGCACAAGGCGATGCTCTACTTTGCGGCGGCGCGTCCGCAGATCGAGCAGCTGCGCTTCGACAGCATTCCCGCCGAGCGGGTGATCGTCGATCCGCAGACCGTGGGCCGCGATACGATCGCCCTGTGGTTCAATGTTCCCGCCGCCGAGCTGCCCGATACGATCAAGGGCGAGATCACCTACCTGAAGCACGACTCACTCAACGTGCTGCAACCCGTCACGGAGGAGCTGAAGCTCGCCTGGCGGAAGATCGAGACCAAGGAGGAGGAGCGCGAGCGCGAACGGCTCGAACGCGAGCGCCGCAAGGCCGAGGAGGCGGGCGAGGAGTGGGTGGAGCCCGAAAAGGAGAACCCCTTTGCCTACAAGATGTCGCTTTCGGGCGACGTGAACCCCGAAAACGACCTGACGATCGATTTCGACTACCCGCTCGTGCGGGTCGACTCGGCGTCGCTGCTGCTGACGCTGACCCACGAGGACCAGTCGATCGAGGACATCCCCGTGCACATGGTGCGCGACACGGCGCAGCTGCGCCGCTGGTATTTCCGGGCGCCGTGGCAGACGGGCGGACAGTATACGCTGACCATCCCCGAGGGGGCGATCACCGACGTCGCGGGGCTCTCCAACGACTCGATCGTCGGCAAGTACACGGTGCTCAATCCGGAGAAGTTCGCCACGGTGAAGGTCCAGGTCAAGGGGCGCGACGACGGCTCGAAATACATCGTGCAGCTGCTCGACGAGAACAACTCGATGAAGCAGGAGCGGCGCGACGTGGCGACGGGCGACATCCAGTTCAACTTCGTGCCGGCGGGCAACATCAAGTTCCGCATCATCGAGGACCGCAACGGCAACGGCAAGTGGGATACGGGCAACGTCGTCGAGCGGCGGCAGCCCGAGCGCGCGGAGATGTACGCCAACGAGCAGGGCGAGGATACCTTCGCCACGAAGGCCAACTGGGAGATCGAGTTTTCGATGGACATGAACCGCATCTTCGCTCCGGTGACGATGCAGTCGCTGTCGCGTCTGCTCGACGAGCGCGAGATCCAGCGCCTGCGCCGCGAAGAGGAGGAGCGCGCGAAGCAGAAGCAGCAGAACCGCGGCCAGAACCGGAACCAGAATAATCCGCAGTCGCAGAGCGGCCTGATGAACAACAGCTTCGGCTCTGCGGGCGGCATGTTCAACAGCCTCAGATAGAAGACCATGACCCGACACAAGACAAGACATCTCCTGTTGCTCGTTGCGCTGTTCGCAGCGAGCCATGCCGCCACGGCGCAGCATACGCTGGGCTTCATGGCCGGCTACGGCATGGCCAACGGACGCTTCGACCCCAAGATGGAGACCCGGGCGCAGTGGGGCATCTACACGGGCGGCCTTTCGTGGCGCTACTACGGCACGCAGCGCTTCGTCGGCGGCTTCGGCATTGATCTGGAGTTCATCCAGCAGGGCTTTTCGTTTGCCCCCAACGCCGCGCTCGTCGAGGAGGAGAAGGATTACCAGTGGTACACGCGGCGGATCAACTCGATCATGCTGCCCGTCGTGTGGCAGCCGCACGTCTACCTGCTGCGCAACCGCGTGCGGGTCTACCTCGAGGCGGCCGCGACCTTCAGCTACAACATCTCCTCGACCTACGAGAACGAGTATGCGCGCGATCGCGGCGAGGAGCCCTGGAAGGGCGACTACGACTTCAAGCTCCCGCGTGACAACCGCTGGGGCTACGGCCTTGCGGGCGGCGGCGGTATCGCCGTGCTCTTCGGCCGCTACGAACTGAACTTCCGGGCGCGCTACTACTTCGGTCTTTCGGACGTCGTGCGCAACCGCAACAAATACTACGACAACACCGACGACGGCCCGGAAAACCCCTTCTGGACGACGCCGATGCGTTCGCCGCTCGACAACATCACCATCACGGTCGGTTTGAGCTACCGCTTCAACAAGGAGGGCTTCGAGACGTGGAAGCCGCGTCCGAAGCGGGAGAAGAACCGCCGGGTGTTCAAATACGGACTTTAACAAGACAGGCTTATGGAAACCACCCGTCAACAGAAAATCGCCAGACAGATTCAGAAGGACGTGGCCGAAATCTTCCAGAAGGAGGGTGCGCCGATCGTCCGCGGGTCGCTCGTCACGGTCACGGCCGTGCGCGTGTCACCCGACTTCTCCTATGCGAAGATCTACGTGAGCATCTTCCCCTTCGAGCGGAGCGGGGAGGTGATGCAGGCGCTCGAACACAATATCCGCCTCGTGCGCGGGGCGCTGGGGCAGCGGATCCGCAACCAGCTGAAGAACGTCCCCGAAATCCAGTTCTTCCTCGACGATTCGCTCGAATACATCGAGCACATCGACGAGGCGCTCAAACGATAGCCCCGCCCTGCGATGCTGCCGCTGCTCTTCGCCCGCCGCTACCTCTTCTCGGCACAGTCCCGGTCGGTCGTCAACCTGATCTCGGGATTGAGCGTTGCGGCCGTGGCAATGCCCGTGGCGGCGATGATTATCCTGCTGTCGGTCTTCAACGGCTTCGAGACGCTCGTGCGGTCGATGTATTCGGCCTTCGATGCCGACCTGAACGTCTCGCCGCTGCGGGGCCGGACGTTCGAGGCATCGGCGCTCGATACGGCCGCCATGCGCCGCATCCCGGGCGTTGCGGCGCTCTCCTTCACGCTCGAACAGAGCGCCCTGCTTGAACACGACGGACGGCAGGCCACGGCCACCGTGCGGGGGGTGGACGACGCCTACGGCGAGGTCTTCGCACTGGGCGACGCCGTCACCTCGGGCGAGTGGCGCGTGCGGCTGGGCGATCTCGAACGGCTGGTCGTCGGCCAGGCCTTGGCCTACCGGCTGGGCATCCGCTCGCTGGCTGATGCCGACGTGACGCTCTACGCCGTGCGGCGGGGCCGCTTCTCGTCGCTGCTGCCGCTGGAGAACTATACGCGGCGCACGGTGCCCGTGGGGGGCGCCTACACGCTCGACCTGGAGACCGAACAGCAGTACGTGCTCGCGTCGCTGCGGCTGGCGCAGTCGCTCTTCAACTACCCCGGCCGCGCTTCGGCCCTCGTCGTGCGCCTGGCTCCGGATGCCGACGCGCGTGGCGTGAAGCAGGCGCTGGCGCGTATTGCGGGCGACGACTTCCTCGTCCGCACGCGCGACGAACTGCGCGCCTCGTTCTACCGGATCATGCTCTACGAGAAGTGGGGCATCTTCTTCATCGCCTTCCTGGTGCTCGTCGTCGCCTCGTTCTCGGTGGTCGGGGCGCTCACGATGCTCATCGTCGAGAAGCGCGACGAGATCGCCACGCTGCGGGCCCTGGGGGCCGACCGGCGCTTCGTGCGGGCCGTCTTCCGGCGGGAGGGCTACCTGATCTGCGGCTGCGGCGCCCTGCTGGGCGTGGCGCTGGGGGTCGGCGCCTGCCTGCTGCAGCAGCATTTCGGGCTGATCGAGATCCCCGCCGAGACCTTTCTCACGAAGAGCTACCCCGTGGAGTTCCGCCCTGCGGACCTGCTGGCCGTGCTGGCAGCCTTCGCGGCCGTCGCCTTCCTGCTGTCGAACCTGACCGTGCGCGGCACGATCAAAAACAACATCTGACCATGAAACGACTCATCCGCACGGCACTTGCCGCCGTGACGCTGCTCTGCACGGCGGCCTGCGCCCGCCATACGATCATCCCGGACGACGAGCTGGCGCAGATCTTCCACGACGCCTTCCTGGCGAACGCCTACATCGGCAGCCAGAACGTCCGGATCGACTCGCTGAACATCTACGAACCGATCTTCGCCCGCTACGGCTATACGACCGAGGACGTGCAGTACACGATCGGCAACTTCTCGAAGCGCAAGAGCGCACGCCTGGGCGACGTCGTCGAGCTGGCGATCGACCGGCTCGAGGAGGAGGGCAAGCGCTACGACCGCGAGGTGGCGATCCTCGACACGATCGACAACGTGGCGCGGCGGACCTTCACGCGCACGGTGCTTTCGGACTCGCTCATCCGCGTGCGGTCGCTGCGCGACACGGCCCGGTTGAGCTTCGTCGTCGACGTCGAGCCGGGCGAGTACCGCCTGACGATGAAGTATCTGGTCGATTCGCTCGACCGCAACGACCGGGTGCTGCGCAGCCGGATGTGGATCGAGCGCAACGACAGCACGCAGGCCTACCCCTATACGCTGACGCTGCGCCGCCACCGCGAGGAGAGCTTTACGCGCACGTTCCGTGTCGACACCTCGCACCGGCGGCTGCACCTGCACCTGCTGACCTTCACCGACCGTTCGCCCAAGCGGCCGTCGGTCACGGTCTCCGACCTGCGGCTCACGCACACGCCCGAGACCCGCACGGCCGTCGACAGCCTCTATATCAAGCAACTTGACGTGCGTATCTTCGCCGATGAATTCTTCCGTGCCGCCCTTCCGAAGGATAGCCTCTAACCGGCTGTGGACCCCGGCGGGCGTCGTGCGCGATCCGGTCGTGGAGGTCGCCCCCGACGGACGCATCCTCCGCGTTGCGAGCCATCCGGATCCCGACCGGCTCCCGCTGACGGAGTTCTACGCCGGGCTGCTCGTCCCCGCCTTCCCGGACGACTACCGCGCGGCCTTCGCCGCACTGCTTGCGCAGCGCGAACGGCCGTTGGAGGAGCTGCTTGCCGCGCTGATCCCTTCGGACGGAGCCCTGCGCGGCGGGGCGCTGGTGGTCATCTCGGGTCTGGACTATGCGCCGCTGCGCCTGACCGACCGGGCGCAGATCCGCTTGCTTGTCGCCGGACGAGGCCGCTGACCCTCCCCCGGCAACTTCTCGACAGCCTCCCCCGGCAACTTCTCGACAGCCTCCCCCGGCAACTTCTCGACAGCCTTCCGCGGCTTTCGACGGCCCCTCTCTCTTATTTCCCGACAGCCTCGGCAGCCCGAGCCCGCTCTCGACGGCCCCCTCTCTTATTTCCCGACAGCCTCGGTAACCCCCGATAGCCCCGCACCCGACCCGGCAGCCCCGGCCCGCTCTGCGGCCTTTGCCCTGCAGGCCGCTTGTTCCGGTTCAGAGGGGCAGATGCTCCTCGACCGTGCGGCGCAGGTGCTCGCGGTTGAGGTGGGTGTAGATTTCGGTCGTGAGGATGCTCTCGTGTCCGAGCATCTCCTGCACCTGGCGGATGCCCGCACCCCCTTCGATCAGGTGTGTGGCGAAGGAGTGGCGGAAGGTGTGGGGCGAGATGTGCTTGGTGATTCCCGCGCGGCGGGCCGCCTCGCGCAGGATCGTGAAGACCATTACGCGCGTGAGTCCCTTGCCGCGGTTGTTCAGGAAGAGCACCTCCCCGTTGGTGCGGGCCTTGCGCCGCTCCTCGAGGTAGAGCTGGATCTTGTCGCGGGCCGCGGCGCTGACGGGTACGAGCCGCTGCTTGTCGCCCTTTCCCGTGACGCGAATGTACCCCTCGCCGAAGAAGAGGTCCGAGAGGCGCAGCGACGTGAGCTCCGAAACGCGCAGCCCGCACGAGTAGAGCACCTCGAGCATCGCGCTGTCGCGCAGCCCCTTGGCCGTCGAGGTGTCCACCGCGGCGATGATGCGGTCGATCTCCCCGGTCGTGAGGACGTCGGGCAGCTGCCGCCCGCACTTGGGCGCCTCGACGAACTCCGCGGGCGAGGCGTCGATCTGCTCGTCGAGAAGCAGGAAGTTGAAGAAGCTGCGGATGCCGCTCAGGTTCCGGGCCTGCGAGCTCTTTTCGCGGCCGTGGTCGTAGAGCCACGCCATGTAGCGCTCGATCATCTCGCGCCCGACCTTGCGGGGCGGCACGTCCCACAGCCGCAGGACGAAGTGTGCGAATTGCCGCAGGTCGCGCATGTAGGATTCGACGGTATTCTCCGAGAGCCGCTTTTCGAGCCGGATGTAGGTGCGGTAGCGGTGCCCGGCCTCCTGCCATTTTTTGGTATTTTCTGCCATGAAAACGAGCGCTTTCAAAAGTTTATCCGTAACTTTGTCCGGACGAAGGTACGAAAATTTTACATAATTATGGATTATGTCGCATTGAATGTCCCCGTTGCGGACGACGAGCAGTCCGATATCCTGACCGCCGAGCTGGCCGACTATCCCTTCGAGAGCTTCGAGACGGGCGGCGGCGTGCTCAAGGCCTACATCCCGCAGGAGCGGCTGGCCGACTGCAAGGAGCAAGTCGACGCCCTGCTGGCGCGCTACGGCGTGCAGGGGCGCTACATCGCCATCGAGACGCAGAACTGGAACGCCGTCTGGGAGAGCAACTTCCCGGCCGTGGATGTCGAGGGGCGGCTGCGCATCCGCGCGCCGTTCCACGAGGCCGCCCCTGTAGGCGAGGAGGAGGTGGTCATCATGCCGAAGATGTCGTTCGGCACGGGACACCACGCCACGACGTGGCTCATGGCGCGGGCGGTGCTCGATCTGGGTGTTGCCGGTCGTTCGGGCCTCGACATGGGCAGCGGCACGGGCGTACTGGCGATCGTGGCGGCCAGGTGCGGCGCCGCACACGTCGACGCCGTGGACATCGACGACTGGGCCGACGAGAACTGCCGCGAGAATGTCGCGGCGAACGGCGTGACCGACCGCGTGACGCCGATGCTGGGCGACGTGCGGCGCATCGCGGGACGCCGTTACGACTTCATCCTCGCGAACATCAACCGCAACATCCTCGTGGCGGACATGGCGGCCTATGCCGCGGCGCTGCTGCCGGGCGGCGACCTGGTGATGAGCGGTTTTCTGGAGCCCGACGTCGGGCCGATCGTCGCGCGGGCCGCGGAGCTGGGACTCCGGCACGTCGCCACGCAGTCGCGCGAAGGGTGGATGCTGGTCCATGTGCGCAGGGAGTAGGCCGTGAAGAGTTACAAGGGACGGGGCGTGGTGCTCCACTCGCTCAAATACGGCGATTCGTCGCTGGTCGTCTACCTGCTGACCGATGTGGGCGGACGCCGCACCTACATGGTGCAGGGGGTGCGCAGCCGCAGCGGCCGGGGCTCGAAGCTGGCCCTTTTCCAGCCGATGTTTCCCGTCGAGTTCGAGGGGTTGGAGTCGCCGCGCCGCGAGATGGACCGCTTCCGCGAGGTCCGTGCGGGCTTTGTCCTGCAGTCGCTGCCCTTCGATGTGCGCAAGTCGACCGTCGCGCTCTTCATGGCCGAGGTGCTCTACCGGCTGGTCCGCGAGAGCGAGCCCAACGAGGCGCTCTTCGACTTCGTTTGGGCTTCGGTCGCCGAGCTCGACGCGATGCGGGAGGGGGTCGCCAACTTCCACCTCTGGTTTCTCGCCCACCTGAGCCGCCTGCTGGGCTTCTGCCCGGGCAACGACTACACGCCGGGCGACTGGTTCGATATCAGCGAGGGACTCTATACGAAAAACCGTCCCGCGCACGTTCGATACATGACGCAGGAGTCTTCCCGCCTCCTGCACGAGATGCTGACGTGCGACGTCGCCCGTCTGGGCGGCATCGGCCTCGGCCGCGACCAGCGGGTCGCCTTTCTCAATGCGCTGCTGGTCTACCTGGGCTACCACCTCGACGCGATCAACGCCGTACAGTCGGTTCGGATTCTGCGGGAAGTTTTTTGAAAAAGGTGTGCCATGAAAAAGATTCTGCTGCTTGCCGCGGCGGCCTTTGCCGCCGTACTGACGGTTTCGGCGCAGGAACCGTCTCCGTTCCAGACCACGCGTCCCGATTCGCTCCGCAACAGGGGCTTCTCGCTTCCCGACTCGCTGGCGCATCTCTCGCCGTGGCGTCAGGAGTACCGCAAGATTCCCCGCGAAGAGAAGAAGCGTCCGGCCGTCTCGATGACCTCGATCGTCGTGATCGACCCCGAGCAGCTGCCCGACCGGATCACCGTCCTGGAGAACAATACGCTGCGCCTGACTCCGCACCTGACGATCGGTAACGGCCAGGCCTGGAACTGGGGCCCCTATCCCGATTCCTACCTCGACGCGCGGACCCTGTCGTTCCCCATGCCCCGATAGGGCGCCGGGCGCTCCGCCCGTTTCGTACATCCCCGTTCGGCGCCTTTCCGGCCGGACGACCGCAGCCCTGCCGACGGCCGAAAGGCCGCCGGCTTTTTTTGTGCCCGGCCGGTCGCGGACGGCTCCGGCCGGCCCCGGTGAGAGGGCCGGAGATCGCCGGGCTACTCGAAGAGCAGGGTGAAGGTGACGCGGTGGTCCGTGTTGGACGTGAGGCGCAGCGACCCGTTGTGCAACTGCATGATGCGGCGCGAGACGCTCAATCCGATGCCCGACCCGTCGGCCTTGGTCGTGAAGAAGGGCGTGAAGATGTTTTCCGTCACGGCGGCGGGGATGGCCTTCCCGTTGTCGGTGACGTCGATGCGGATGTTCTCCCCCTCGTCGATGCGGGCCCGGACGTCGATGCGGGCGTCGGGCTGCGCGGCGACCGCCTCGCGGGCGTTCTTGAGCAGGTTGACCACGACCTGCGAGACGAGCCCCTCGTCGGCGTAGACGAGCATCTCGGCGGGCTGTACGTCGACCGTGATGCCGACCTGCGGCGTGGCAACGAGCGCCGCGGCGCGCTCGAGCAGGCCGCGTACCTCGACCGGCGCCTTCTGCGGCTCGGGGATGCGCGTGAAGCGGCGGAACGTCTCGACGAATGCCGTGAGGCGGCGGCTCGTCGCCGAGATCGTCTCGAGCCCCTGCGCGACGTCCGTGTCGAGCGGGCGGCCGAGGTGCAGCAGCGTGTCGCTGAGCGAGGTGATCGGTGCGAGCGAGTTCATGATCTCGTGCGTGAGGATGCGCGTGAGCTTGCTCCACGACTCGATCTGCGTCTGGGCGAGGTAGTCGTCGATGTCGCTGACGGCGATGACGCGCAACCGTTTCTGGTCGAGCATGATCTCGGCGCAGGTGAGCGAGAGGTTGACCTCGCCGGCTTCGGTCATCTCCTTGACGTGGAGCCGCTGGCCGGTGCGGATCTCCTGCAGGGCGCGGCAGGCCTCGGGCATCGAGGTCTCGGTCTGCCGGATGTGGGTCATGCGGGGCAGGCCGAAGATGCGCAGCGCCTCGCCGTTGGCCTGGTAGACGCTTCCGGCGTCGTTGACCGTCACGAGTCCCGTGCGGGCGCACTCCATGATGAGCTGGTAGTAGCGTTCGCGCTCCTCGGCGCGGAGCTTGGCCCGCACGATGATCTCCTTGATGCGGTTGAGCGCCGTGTTGAGCATCCGGTTGTCGGCCTCGGCCTCGTCGTCGCGGAACCGGAACGTCAGGTCGTCGTTGTCGATGGCGTTGAACATGAAGGTCACGCGGCGGATCGACTCGCCGTAGCGGCGGATGATGCGGTAGATGCAGAGCCCGACGAGCGGCACGAAGAGGATGGAGAAGATGTAGAACCCGCTTGCGAGGATCGCCCCCAGCCCGGCCGTCGCCAGGACGAGCAGCACGAGCTGCTCGACGAGCGGCCCGTATGAGATGCCGTCGTTTTTCATAATCCGTAGCGCTTGATCTTGTTGTAGAGCGTCTGGCGCGTGATGCCGAGCTGCTGGGCCACGGCCGAGAGGTTGCCGCCGTGGCGCACCATCGCCTGCGCGATCATCGTGCGCTCCATCTGTTCGAGGGTCGCCTCCCCGGGGTCGGCCGTCTGAACCGCTGCCGCGGCGGGGCGGAGCAGCAGCGTCTCGGGGGTGATCGGCCCGCCGTCGCTCAGGATCACGGCCTTCTCCACGGCGTGCTGCAACTCGCGGATGTTCCCCGGCCAGGCGTGCTCGACGAGCTCGTGTTCGGCCGCGGCGTCGAATCCCGTGATCGGCTTCTGGTACTTTGCGGCGTAGCGCTCGAGGAACTTCCGGCTCAGGGGCAGAATATCCTCGCGGCGCTGACGCAGGGGCGGCAGGTCGATGTGGATGGTGTTGATGCGGTAGAGGAGGTCTTCGCGGAAGCTCCCCTCCGCCACCATGCCGAACAGGTCGCGGTTCGTCGCCGAGATCAGCCGGATGTCGACCTTGCGCGGGGTGTTGCTGCCCACGCGGACGATCTGCCCGCTCTGAATGGCCGTCAGCAGCTTCGACTGCAGGTGCAGCGGGAGGTTGCCGATCTCGTCCAGGAAGAGCGTTCCGCGGTCCGCGACCTCGAACTTTCCGGCACGGTCGGTCCGCGCGTCGGTGAAGGCCCCCTTGACGTGGCCGAAGAGTTCGCTCTCGAAGAGCGTTTCGGGCACGGCGCCCATGTCGACCGGGACCATCAGCTCGCCGCTGCGGCGCGAGCGGTTGTGAATCTCGCGGGCGAGCATCTCCTTGCCCGTGCCGTTCTCGCCCGTGATGAGGATGTTGGCATCCGTTGCGGCGACCTTCTCGACGATCTCGCGGATGCGCCCCATCGCGGGGCTCGTGCCCCAGAACATCGGCTGCTCGGCCGTCAGCTCGCGCTTGATCTCCTTGAGCTGCTTCACCTCGCGCTGCGAGCGCGAGAGGTTGTAGGCGTTGCGCAGCGCGGCGACCAGCCGGTCGTTGTCCCAGGGCTTGACGACGAAATCGACCGCCCCGTCGCGCATGGCCTGCACCGCCAGGTCGATGTCGGCATAGGCCGTGAAGAGGACGACCTGCACCTCGGGGCGCCGGGCGCGGATCTGCCGCAGCCAGTAGATGCCTTCGTTTCCGGTGTTGATCCCCGCCGTGAAGTTCATGTCGAGCAGGACGACGTCGACACGCTCCTCGCGCAGCGTCGCATCGAGCGCATTGGGTCCCGGGAGCGTCAGCACCCGGGCAAAATATTTCTCCAGCAGCAGCCGCAGCGCCGCGAGGATGCTGCGGTTGTCGTCCACGATCAGTACGGTTCCCTCCCTGGTCATCTTTTCGGTCCTATTTTCGGGTAAAATTAGCGTTTTCGACGCGAAAACCGCCCCGGCGTGTCCACTTTTTTTACACGGGTGTCCATTTTTTTTACAATGTCTGCCAAAGTGCAAAATCTTAAAGCACTGTAATACAATGCATTGAATGCTTTGGCACGCCGTTGGCACCCGAAAGGCCGAATGAAGAACAAACGCACAACCATGTTGAAATACCCGCTTCTGTTCCTTGTACTGTCCATTTTCTGGACACCCGCTGCGGCACAACAGCCCGCCGACAGCCTCGTCCGCCCCGATACGGTCCCTGCCGCCGCTCCTGCCGCCGCTCCTGCCGCCGCTCCTGCTACCGAAATCTCCGCCGGCCCCGCCACTGCGGCATCTGCTGCTGCACCTGCCGCCGAATCGGCCGAACGGCTCACGCTTGACGACTGCATGCGCTATGCCGTCGAACACAGCCCCGCCGTCCGCCGCCAGGACTACACCAACCGCAACTACCGGCAGGACTACATCGAGTCGATCGCCGCGCTGGTCCCGTCGGTGAGCGGATCCATCGGGGCCTCGACCAGCTTCGGCCGTTCGGTCGACCCCGAGACCAACACCTATACCGATGTCTCGAACTTCGACAACTCCTACTCCGTTTCGGGGCAGATGCCCCTGTTCGCCGGGCTGACCGGCATCAACACGGTGCGGGCCGCCCGCATCATGCGCCTGCAGGGGGTCGAGGAGCTGCAGTTGGCCCGCGACGAGATCGCCCTGAAGACCATGCAGGCCTACTTCGACGTGGTCTACTACTCCGGCAGCGTGCGCCTTGCCCGCGAGCAGCTGGAGACCAGCACGGCCGAACTCGGGAAGAGCCGCAAGCTCTTCGAGCTGGGGCTGAAGAGCGCCGCCGACGTGGCGGAGGTCGAGTCGCAGCAGGCCTCGGACGACTACCTCCTGACGCAGCAGGAGAACAACCTCGCGCTGGCCGAGATCGCGCTGGCGGAGGCGATGAACTACCCCGCCGACCGGCCGCTGCGCATCGTCACCGATCCCGGGATCGAGACGCCGGCCGGCGTCGCCCCCTTCGACGAGGTGCTCGGCAACGCGCTGGAGAACAACCCCAAGGCCGTGGCGGCCCGCCACGACGTGCGCCACTCGCGGTTGCAGTTCTCCATCGCCCGGGGCAACCTCTTCCCGTCGCTCTACGTCGGGGGCGGCTATTCGACCAACTTCTTCATGAGCCTCGACGACCGGTCGCTCTACGCCTCCTTCCCCAACCAGTTCCGCGACAACCGGGGCTTCTACGTCTCGGCGCAGCTCAACATCCCGATCTTCGGAGGGCTTGCGCGCCGCACCTCGGTGAGCCGCGCCCGCAACAACTGGCGCATCGCCGAGCAGAACCGCACGGAGACCCTCCGGGCCCTGCAGAGCGAGGTGGCGCAGGCCTACCAGCAGATGCTGGGCTACGGCAAGGAGTTCGTCCAGGCCTCGAAGAAGAGCGACGCCGCGCGGCTGGCCTACGAGGCCGTCTCGGGCAAGTACGAGCGCGGCATGGTCTCGGCCCTCGACCTGCAGACGGCGGCCGACAAGCTGCTCGAGGCGCGCTCGGAGCGGCTGCGCGCCCGGCTGCAATACATCATCAAGGTGCGGCTGGTGGCCTACTACAACGGCGAGCCGCTGATCCGCTGACCCGAACATTCATTTCCGAAAAACCGATACAACCATGGATATTCGCATTGAAAAGAAAAAGGGCCTGCGGGCCCTCTTCACCAAGCGGGGCATTCCCTACCTTGCGGGAGCCCTCTTCCTGCTCTTCGTCGTGTGGCTGCTCGTGCGCGACAACTCCTCGACGCTGCGCGTCGATGCCCGCACGATCTCCGTCGGGACGGTCACACGCGGCGAGTTCAACGACTACATCCGCGTCACGGGACAGGTGCAGCCCATCACGACCGTGCAGTTGAGCCCGCTCGAGGCGGGCATCGTCGAGCGGCTCGTCGTCGAGGAGGGCGCCTCGGTGCGCAAGGGCGACGTCCTGGTCGAGTTGAGCAACACGTCGCTGACGCTCGAGATTCTGAACAGCGAGGCCGAGCTGGCCGAGAAGCAGAACATCCTGCGCAACACGCTCATCTCGATGGAGCAGCAGAAGCTCGACCTGCGGCTCGACAAGGTGCAGCTGGACCTCGACGTCGAGCGCAAGCGCCGCACCTGGCAGCAGAACGAGGAGCTCTACCGCAGCAACCTCATAGCCCGCGAGGATTGGCTCCAGTCGAAGGAGGACTACGAGCTGGCCGAGCGGAAACGCGAGCTGAACATCGAGCGGCAGATACAGGACTCGCTCTACCGCACCGTGCAGATCGAGCAGATGGAGGACAACCTGGCCAACATGAAGCGCAACATGGAGCTCATCCGCCAGCGCATCGGCAACCTGCAGGTCAAGTCGCCCATCGACGGCGAGGTGGGGCTTCTGGACGTCGTGCTGGGGCAGTCGGTCACCTCGGGACAGAAGATCGGGCAGGTGAACGACCTGTCGGACTACAAGGTCGAGGCCGAGATCGACGAGAGCTACATCGACCGCGTGCGCGCGGGGCTCGACGCCACCTTCGAGCGGCAGGACACCGCCTTCACGATGCGCCTGCGGAAGGTCTACCCCGAGGTGCGCAACGGGCAGTTCCGCGCCGACTTCACCTTCGTCGGGGCCCATCCGCGCAACATCCGCAGCGGCCAGACCTACTACCTGCACCTCGAGCTGGGGCAGCCGACCGATGCCGTCATCATCCCGCGCGGATCGTTCTACCAGTCGACGGGCGGCGCCTGGATCTACGTCGTGGCCCCCGAGGGCGACCGTGCCTACAAGCGGCCGATCCGCATCGGACGCCAGAACCCGCAGTACTACGAGGTGCTCGAGGGGCTGGAGCCGGGCGAGCGCGTCATCGTCTCGGGCTACGAAAACTACGGCGCCAACGACGTGCTGATTCTCAACAAGTAACCGCTTCCGCACATGTTCCGCCAACTCGATTTCCGTTCGTGGTTCACCTTCCTGGGGCGCAACCGCCTCTATACGGCCGTCAATTTCGCCGGCCTGACCCTCGCGCTGGCCTTCGTGCTGCTCGTGGCCGACTACACGCTCCGGCAGCTCACCGTTGACAACTGTCAGACCAGGGCCGACCGCATCTATGCCGTCTGCTCCGAGGAGTCGGTCGCCAGCGGCTACTACCTTCAGAAGTACCTGCGCGACCGCTACCCCGAGATCGAATCGACCTGCGCCGTGGCCTTCTTCGAGGATTCGGATGCGGGCTCGACCCCCGTGGAGATCGGCCGGCAGAAGTTCCTCGCCTCGGTACTCTATGCCGATACGACCTTCTTCCGGATGTTCGACTTCCCGCTGCTCGAAGGCTCGCGCGAAGAGGCGCTCGCCGCCCGTGAGAACGTCGTCCTCTCGGAATCGTTCGCCCGCAAGGTCTTCGGGACCTTCAACCCGCTGGGGCAGACGCTCCGCGTGGACAACGACGAGCGCACCTATGTCGTCAGCGCCGTGATGCGCGACATCGAGCGTTCGACGATCCCCGCGGCCGACATCGTCATGCGGGCCGAGCGCATCACCGAGACCAATGCGACCAACGACGAACGCATGTCCAACAGCGGCGCCGGCGTGACCTTCCTGCTCGCCCGCCCGGGGGCCGACCTGCAGGCCAAGGTCCCCGACATGCTCTCCTTCTTCAGGGAGATTTGCTGGCCCTATCAGGGCAATGTCGTGCAGCAGGTGCGACTTGTCCCGCTGCGCGACCTCTACTTCGACCCGGTCAACAACGCCAATAAACTGGCCCACGGCAGCCGCTCGTTCCTCTTGATCCTGCTGGGCGTGGGGCTCGTGGTGCTTGTCTTCGCCGTGATGAACTACATCAACCTCACGGTGGCACAGTCCGGCTTCCGGGCCCGCGAGATGGCGGCCCGGCGGCTGCTCGGCGCCTCGCGCGGCAACATCTTCCTCAAGTGGATTCTCGAATCGACGCTCTTCTGCGCCGCGGCGCTGCTCTTCGCCTCATGCATTGCGGAGCTCTTCGTCCCGTGGGCCTCGCGGCTGCTCGGTGTGAAGGTCGCCGTCTGGGACGACATTTCGTGGCCGGTGGCCGGTGTGAGCCTGCTCGCCGTCGTCGTGCTGGGCGTGGTCTCGGGCCTTGCTCCGGCGCTCGTCGTCTCGCGTTACCAACCCATCGACATCGTGCGCGGCACCTTCCGCCACCGGACCAGGACCCTCTACGGCCGCCTGCTCATCGCCCTGCAGAACGTCATCACGATCGCGCTGCTCGCCGCCTCGATCACCATCGGGCTCCAGATCCGCCATCTGGTGCAGGCCCCGCTGGGCTACGAGACGCGCGACATCCTCAATATCGGGACCGACATCTTCCCCGACCGGAGCTCGATGCGCCGCTTCTGCGACGAACTGCGCTCGCTGCCCGGGGTCGAGGCCGTCGGGCTTGGCTGCGGCACGCCCCACGACCGCGGCAACAACAACACCATCGCCTACGGACCCGACCGGATGGTCTCGTTCCAGGTCTTCATCGGCGACTCGACCTATTTCCGCATGCTGGGGCTCGAGCGGCTGCGCGACAACCACGTGGCCGATGCGAACGAGCGTGCCGCATCCCGGAATTTCTGGGCCTCGAATGTCTGGTACATCAACCAGTATGCCCTGCGCGAGCTGGGCATTGCGGAGGATGCCTCCGAATTCAAGGTGGGCGAGAACCTCTCCCAACCGATTGTCGTTGCGGGCATCTACCGCGACTTCCAGATCGGCACGGCGCTCGACGCCCCGACCGCGGCGCTGCTGCGCGTGGTGAACGATCCCGACGGATTCTATCCCTGGAACATCCTCGTGAAGACCGGCGGGGATCATGCCGCAGCCTACCGGGCCATCGAGGAGCTCTTTGCCGGAATGACCGACGGCAGCTTCTTCGCCGCCCGCTACCTGACCGATGAGATCGCCGACGACTTCGCCGCGCAGCGGCGCCTGCTGCACATCATCGGGCTGTTCACCCTCGTGGCGCTGCTTTCGGTCGGGTGGCAGAGCCGCCACGCCGCGGATGCCGACCCCATCGAATCGCTCAAGAACTGATTGTCCGGATAAATTGCCTTTGCCATGAAAATCGCCTTCCATAACTTTCTCACGACGCTGCGGCGCTACAAGGTCTCATCACTGCTCAATGTCATCGGGCTGACACTGGCCTTCACGGCCTTCTACGTCATTTTGGTGCAGGTTCGCTGGGAACTGACCTTCAACCGCGACATTCCCGATGCCGGCCGCATCTGCCTGGTGGCCCCCCGCTCGTGGTTCGACGAGACGGGCTATTCGATCTGCTCGCCGCGCCCCGACGGCGAGCAGCTCATCGCCCGCTCGCCCGAGATCGAGGCCGGCGGCTGCATCCGCCCCTGGCGCTGGGATCAGCCCGTCTGGGTGAAGCGCCACGGTGAGTTCCACCGTTTCCGGATGTCGCTCAACACCGTCTCGACGGGCTTTCTCACGACCGTGGGCATGCGGGCCGTCGAGGGCGATCTCGGGGCCCTGACACAGCCCAACAGCGTGGCCCTCTCGCGCTCGCAGGCCGCACGGCTCGACGTGCATGCCGGCGACCTGCTCTGGCTGGGGGACCGGGAGGGCAAGCGCACCGACGTCCAGCACGAAGTGGTGGCCGTCTACGAGGATTTTCCCGCAAACAGCTCCTTTGCGCACATCGTCGCCGTGACCGACGTCGGCGACCGGGACATGACCCCCGCCTACTGGAACGACTGCTATTTCGTCCGCCTGCGCGCGGGGGCCGACCCCGACGTGCTGGCCCGCCGCTGGGAGCAGATTCACGCGGAGAACTACCGCGCCTACGTCGAGCGCATGGCGCCGGTTTGGGGCGAGGAGCTGACCGAGGAGGAGATGGAGGACCCGTGCGACTGCCTGCTCGTGCCGCTCGACCGAATCTATTTCGACCGCCGGGTCTTCGACGGCATGGGGACCTTCCCCAGCGGGTCGGCCACGCTGACCTACTCGCTGTTGAGCGTCGCGGTGCTCGTCATCGTGATCGCGCTCATTAACTTCGTCAACTTCTTCTTCGCGCTGCTGCCCGTGCGGCTGCGGGCCGTCAACATCCTCAAGGTCTTCGGTGCACCGAACGCTTCGCTGCGCTTCAGCTTCCTGTTCGAGGCCCTGGGCTTCGTCATCCTCTCGCAGCTCTGCGCCTGGTATGTCGCCATTGCGCTGCAGGGCACTGAGTTCGCCTCGTATGTCAGCAGCTCGCTGGCCCTTGGCGACAACCTCCCCGTGCTGGCCATCTCGCTCGCGGTGTCGCTCGTCGCGGCACTCGTTGCCGGGAGCTTCCCGGCGTGGTACATCACCTCGTTCAACCCGGCGATGGCCGCCAAGGGGTCGTTCGTCGGCTCGACGACGGGCCGCCGCTTCCGCACGGCGCTGCTCGGCGTGCAGTTCACGGTCTCGATCGCGCTGATCGTCTTCTCGGCCTTTACGCTCCTGCAGCAGCGCTACGTGCGCCGCTTCGACCTGGGCTTCAGCCACGAGCGGGTGCTGACCTTCGGGACGAACTCGCAGCGGCTGATCCGTGCCGACCGCTTCGATGAGTTCGCGTCGGCCCTGAAGCAAAATCCGCAGATCATCGGCGTCACGGCGGGACAGGGGCCGCTCGTCGCCGGGAACTACTCGATCTGGGGCCGGGAGATCGCCGGCGAGGAGGTGATGATCCACGTGCGTCCCGTGCGCAGCAACTTCCTCGACGTGCTGGGCATCCCGGTCCTCGCCGGCGAGGACTTCCGCCCCGGGTACGACCGCGATACGACGCTGCACTACATCGTCAACGACCTGCTCGCCCGCAAGGGGCTCGGGCTCGGCGACCGGCTGGACGACGGCACCGTCGTCGGCATCTGCCCCGACATCCACTTCCGGCCGCTGCAATACCCCGTCGTGCCGTTCGCCTTCGTGACCATCCCCGGCGACATGGAGACCTTCTACGTGCGCCTGGCTGCCGGGGCCGACCCGGACGCCGCCTGCGACCACATCCGGCAGACGGTCGAGCGCCTCGACCCCGACTGCGACCCGGTCGAGATCCGCTTCATGGACGAGGAGATCGAGGCGCAGTACGCCCGCGAGCGGCGCATCGCAACCATCGTGGGGCTCTTTACGGTGCTGGCCGTCGTCATCGCGCTGATGGGCGTCTTCGGCATCGTGCTCTTCGAGGCGCAGCACCGCCGCCGCGAGGTGGCCGTGCGCAAGGTGATGGGCGCCACGACCGCCGAGATTCTCCGCCTCTTCAACCGGCGCTACGTCCTGCTGGTTGCCGTCTGCTTCCTCCTTGCCGTGCCGGCGGGCTTCTGGGCCGTTGACCGCTGGCTGGCGTCGTTCGCCTACCGCACGCCGCTGCGCTGGTGGGTCTTCGTAGCGGCCTTTGCCGTCGTGCTTGCGGTCACGGTCGCCACGGTGACCTTCTGCTCGTGGCGCACGGCCGGCGAGAACCCCGCCGACGCCGTCAAATCCGAATAAACAACAAACCTTCCGATATGAAAATCGCTTTCCGAAACTTTCTCACGACGCTGCGGCGCTACAAACTCTCGTCGCTGCTCAACATCATCGGCCTGACACTGGCCTTCACGGCCTTCTACATCATTCTGGTGCAGGTGCGCTGGGAACTGACCTACAACCGGACGCTCGACAATTCGGAGCGCATCTACCTGGTCGAAACCACCGACTGGTACGAACCCGGCGCCTGGCAGGCCTGGGTCTGCCGGCCCATGGTCGAGCGGCTGATCACCTCGACCTCGGCCGTCGAGGCCGGCGGCTGCACCTGGAGCGGCTTCGGCCCTGCGGTCGTGCTGCGCGAGAACGCCTCGAAGATGGGTTACGACCGCTTCAACTTCGAGTTTGGCATGATCTCGCTGCCGCTGCTCGATGTTTTCGACTTCAAGACCGTCGCGGGTGACGTCCACGACCTGAAGCGCGCGCAGAGCGTCATCATCTCGCGCACGACGGCCGAAAAACTCGGCGTCGGCATCGGTGACATGATCTGGTGCGACACCGACCAGCCATCGGCCGAAAACGCCTGTGAGGTGGTGGCCGTCTTCGAGGATTTCCCCGCCAATTCGCTGCTCTCCGGCTGCCAGGTGGCCATGGACCTGGGCGACCGCTGCCTCGACGACCCTTCGGAGTGGAGCTACAACTACTATGTCAGGCTCCATCCGGGAACCGACCCCCGGCAGGTGATCGAGGAGTGGAAGAAGGTTTACGTGGAGATGTACCCCGGCGAGGCGAACGAGGAGGGGGTGCTCGAGACGGAGCCCATCCGCCTGTCGTGCATCCGCGACCTCTACTTCGAGGCCGACGGTCGCGTGCCGTGCGCCCAGGGCTCCGCCGTGACGACCTATTCGCTGCTGGGCATCGCCCTGCTGGTCATCGTGCTGGCCTTCATCAACTTCGTCAACTTCTTCTTCGCACTGGTTCCCGTCCGCATCCGCACGGTCAACACCTTCAAGGTCTTCGGCGCCTCGAATGCTGCGCTGCGCTTCAGCTTCGTCTTCGAGGCCGTGGGGCTGGTCTTCATCGCGCTGCTGCTGGCGTGGTACCTTTCGTTCGCCATCCAGAGCACCGAACTGGCGGGTTACATCTCCGCGCCGCTCGCCCTGGCCGCCAACTTCCCGGTGCTCGGCCTCGTGCTGATCGTGGCCGTGGCCATGGCGCTTGTGGCGAGCCTCTACCCGGCGTGGTACATCACCTCGTTCCGCCCGGCGCTGGTCATCAAGGGCTCCTTTGCCGGCACCTCCGGCGGACGGCGCCTGCGCCTGTTGCTGCTGGGCTTCCAGTTCACCATCTCGATGGGGCTGATTATCGCCACGGGCAACATCCTGCGCCAGCACAACTACATGCTGCGGCAGGAGATGGGCTTTGACCGCCGCAACCTGATGGCCGTGCAGCTCTCCGAAAAGGCCGCCCTGGGCTACGATGCCCTGCGTGATCGGCTGCTCGCCGACCCGCGCGTGGTCGACGTCACGGGGGCCGAAGGGCGTCTGGTCAGCGTCAACCGCATGGCGTGGGGCCGCACCTACAAGGAGCGGCGGATCAGCATGCAGGCCTATATCGTCCGCTGGAACTTCCTCAGGATGATGGGTATCCCCGTTACGGACGGGCGCGACTTCCTCGAGTCGGACGAACACAAGCCCACCGGCATGCTGATCTGCAACGAGGCCGCCCGCCGCGAATACGGCTTCGAGCTGGGCGACGAGATCGGCGGATTCTTCGGATCGGATCCCCTCGTGGGCGTCTGCGCCGACTTCAACTTCCGCCCGATGCAGTACGGCGTCGTTCCCTTCGTCTTTTATGTGGTCCCGGAAGAGTGGTCGCGCAATTCAAACGGCCGCGCCTCGCAGCTGCTCTACCTGCGCTACCGCCCCGATGCCGACGTGGAGGGTGTGGTCGATTACCTGCGGCAGTGCATCGCCGAGGCGGACCCGCACCTGACGCCGGGCGAGATTCAGGTCCGCACCTTCGAGGAGGAGCTGGGCGAGGAGTATGCCAAGGAGCGGCGTCTGGCGACCGTCGTGGGACTCTTCACGCTGTTGTCGGTGGCCATCGCGCTGATGGGCGTCTTCGGCATCGTCCTGTTCGAAGCGCAGCACCGCCGCCGCGAGGTGGCCGTGCGCAAGGTGATGGGCGCCACGACCGCAGAGGTGCTGCGGCTCTTCAACCGCCGCTACCTCGTGCTCGTCGGCATCAGCTTCCTCATCGCCCTGCCCGTGAGCCTCTGGATCATCAACCGCTGGCTCTCGAGCTTTGCCTTCCGGGCCCCCTTCTCGGTCTGGATTCCTCTCGCGGCCCTTGTCGTCGTGCTTGCCGTCACGGTCGGGACGGTGACCTTCTGCTCGTGGCGCACGGCCGGCGAAAACCCCGCCGATGCGGTAAAAAGCGAATAAACATAGAAATGAAATAAAGAATTGTATAACCCTCAAAATTTTCTGTTATGTCCATGTTGAAAGTGGAGAACCTGCGCAAGGTTTTCCGTACCGAAGAGATCGAAACCATTGCCCTGAACGGCGTCTCGTTTGAAGTGAACGAGGGCGAATTCGTCGCCATCATGGGCCCCTCGGGCTGCGGCAAGTCGACGCTGCTCAATATCCTGGGCCTGCTCGACAACCCCACGTCGGGCAGCTACCAGCTGCTCGGCCGCGAGGTGGCCACGCTGCGCGAAAAGGATCGCACGCGCTTCCGCAAGGGCAACATCGGCTTTGTCTTCCAGTCGTTCAACCTCATCGACGAGCTGAACGTCTTCGAGAACGTCGAACTGCCGCTGATCTACCTGCGCGTGAAGGCTGCCGAGCGCAAGCGCCGCGTGAACGAGATTCTGAGCCGCATGAATATCTCGCACCGGGCCGAGCACTTCCCGCAGCAGCTCTCCGGAGGTCAGCAGCAGCGCGTGGCCATCGCCCGCGCCGTGGTGGCGAATCCCAAGCTGATCCTCGCCGACGAGCCCACCGGAAACCTCGACTCGAAGAACGGCCGCGAGGTGATGGAGATGCTCTCGGAGCTGAACCACGACGGCACGACGGTCATCATGGTGACCCACTCGCAGCACGACTCGACCTATGCGCACCGGGTGCTGCACCTGTTCGACGGCGAGCTGGTGCAGGACCTGACCAACCGCCTCTGACACGCTTCCCGGCGGCGGACCCGGCGGGCGGATGCCTGCGGTTTCGTCCTGCGGCATGTCCCGCACCCTGCACACCCCGCTCCCCGCTCCGTCGGCCGTAAAATAAAAAGTTCACCAAAAATCCTTACCGCAAGCGTCGGGGCCGGGCATTGCCCGGCCCCTTTTTAGGTATTTTCGCGTATTGCCTGTTTGGCGCGGAGTTGCGACCTTTGCGGTGAAAACCCCAATCTCCCGTTTATGAAACCTCTTTTGACCCTTGCGCTGCTCGCGTGGTCGCTCGGGGCCCGGGCCGGACAGCCGGCCGCGGAGCTTCCCGCCGCCGCTCCGGCAACCGGCGCATCCGTTGTCGGGACGGCTCCCGTCCCGGCTTCCGCGGCAGCCCCTGCCGCCGAAACCCCCTCGCTCGAGTCGCTGGCGGCCGAAGTCGCGGCGCTGAAGGCGCAGGCTGCGGCTCGCGACGCACGACTCGACCGCCTTCCCCGCCTCTCGGGTTACGTGCAGGCGGGCTACGAATGGAGCGACGGGAGCTCGTCGTTCTTCATCAAGCGCGTGCGCCTCGACCTGCGGGGCGACATTGCGCGCAAGCTCGACTACCGCGTGCAGCTGGAGTTCGCCTCCTCGCCCAAGATCGTCGACGCCTACCTTCATTACAAACCCTTCCGGCAGCTGAACTTCAAGCTGGGCGAGTACAAGATCCCCTTCACGATCGAGAACACCGACTACGTCCCCCTGAAATTCGAGCTGATCGAGTACCCGCTGGCCCTGCAGCGGCTCATGGGCTTTGCCGAGCCGATCGGCGGCCGCTACGTCGGCGGCGTGATGCAGGGCGGCGAGACGCTCAAGGATACGGGCCGCGACATGGGCCTCACGCTCCACGGCAGCTTCTTCCCCTGCGGGGAGCGGGCGCTGCTCTCCTACGACGTGGGTGTGCTCAACGGCGCCGGCATCAACCTGCGGGACAACAACCGCTCGAAGGATGTCGTGGCGCGGCTGACCCTCCGCCCCGTGCGGGGGCTGACCCTTTCCGGATCGTGGTACGGCGGCGAGTACGGTGCCGACTGCCTCGAGCGGCAGCGCGTGAGCGCCGGAGTCTGCTACGACCGCGGCCGCGGCGTGCTGCGCGGCGAGTGGATCGGCGGCCGCACGGGCTATGCCGCCACGGAGGAGTACGCCGCCGGGACGTTCGACAGCTCGGGCTGGTACGTGCTGGGCGGCGTGCGCCTGACCCCGACGCTGATGCCCGTCGTGCGCTACGACACGCTGCTCCCGGATACCGCCTCGGCCGATTCGCGCCAGACGAACTGGACCGCCGGCATCCTGTGGCACCCCGTCAGGCCGCTGCGCTGCCAGCTCAACTACACCTATGAACACTACGCCGCTCCGGGCATGACGGACCGCAACGTCGTCGCCGTGATCCTCACCGGCATCTTCTGAACCCGTCAAACCATCCGAAACAACCCCTGCCATCCATGAAAACCCTGCTTGAAAAACTCCGTGTCGAGGACTGGGTCGTCGTCTGGGTCTCGATCCCGCTGCTGGCGCTGGCGCTGCTGATTCCCGACCGGCTGCCGAATGTCCCCTCGACGCTCGTGGGCGAAGTCGCCTGGTACAACATCGCCCTGCTGTTCGTGATCGTCCTCATTGTCCTCTATGCGGGCATGGCGCTGCTGCGCCGTCCGATGCGGGGGCTGCTGCCGTCGCTCGTCGTGGTCTTCGCCGTCTCGCTGCTGGCGCAGGTCGTGGCCAAGATTCCCGCGGTGGCCTACTACGGCTTCGAGTCGGTCTTCTTCTCGGTGCTCTTCGGCCTGCTGATCCGCAACGTGTGGCACGTTCCCGCGTGGATGAAGCCCGCAATCCAGGGCGAGTTCTACATCAAGATCGGCGTCGTCTGCCTCGGTGCCACGATCCTCTTCAGCGACGTCATGAAGTCGGGCATCTTCGGCCTGGTGCAGGCCTGCCTCGTCGTGGCCGTCGTCTGGTTCTTCGCCTACCGGGTCTCGCGGCGCATGCGCGTCGACCGGCGCACGGCGATGATCCTCTCGAGCGGCGTCTCGATCTGCGGCGTCTCGGCCTGCATCACTGCGGCGCGCGTGGCGGGCGGTGACGACCGCAAGCTGTCCTACATCGTCTCGCTCGTGCTGATCGTCGTCGTCCCGATGATCTACCTCATGCCGTGGCTGGCCTCGTGGCTGCTGCCGCTGCTCTTCGACAATCCGGAGACGGTGCAGGAGGTCGCCGGCGCGTGGATCGGCGGCACGATCGACACGACGTCGGGCGTGGCGGCCTCGAGCATGATGGTGAGCGACCTGGCCAACCGGCACGCCGTCATCATCAAGGCGGCGCAGAACGTGCTGATCGGCGTCGTGGCCTTCTTCATCGCCCTCTACCTCTCGACGCGCGGCGAGCAGGGCGGCGCCCGCCCCTCGGCGGGCATCGTCTGGGAGAAGTTCCCGAAGTTCATCCTCGGCTTCGTCGCCGCCTCGCTCCTCTTCAGCCTCTGCCAGAGCTACGGGCTCTTCACGCCCGACGCCCGGGGCAAGCTGGCCGAACCGGCTGTCGCCAAGATGTTCTCGACGCTCTTCTTCTCGCTGGCGTTCGTCTGCGTGGGGCTCGAGACGCGCCTCAAGGAGATCATCTCGAAGGAGAACCGCAACGCCCTGTGGGCCTTCCTCACGGCGCAGTGCTTCAATATCGTCGTGACCTTCGTGATCGCCGTGCTGCTCTTCGGCGTGCTGAAACCCATGTGGGCATAACCGGCCGCAGGAGGGCCGCCGCGCTCCGGTTGCAGAACAGCCGCTGCGCTCCGGCCGCTGTCCGATCGATACGCAAACCCCGCTCCGGATACCGATCCTTCGGCCCGGAGCGGGGATTTTTGTTCATGGGGAGTTCCCTTGTGGAATGTCGGGGGCTGCGGTCGGCTCCTTGTCGGAACGGCAGCCGGTAAGATTGCCCGCCGTCCCTCCGGTAGGCTGTCGGAAAGATGGCCCGAAAAGTTTGCCTGTAGTCGGTGCCGGCCGGCGCTACCGCTTCTTGCGGAAAGTCGTTCCGGTGCCCGATCCGGCGTGCCGCGGCGGGCGGAATCCTTGCCGCGAGGCCGCCTTTTCGCCGTTGTGCCGGACCGCACCGCCTGCCGCGTGTACAGCCGGTCGCACGCTGCGCCGCCCCGAAGTACCCGAAGCACCCGAAGCACCTGGTCCACCCGGCCCGCCCGGTCTGCCCGGGGCCGCCATCTTCCCGCCGAAGAAGTAGCTTTTCTGCCGCCGCTTCTCCTCCTGCGAGCGGGCGACGTAGACCTTCTCGTGCGTATAGGGGTTCTCGCCCGTGTAGAACATCACCGACGAGAGGGTCATCGGCGTGGGGGTGAGGTCCTGCACCTGCTCGAGGTTGAAGTGCAGCCGTCCGAGCACCTTGTCGGCCAGCGCCCGCATGTCCTGCTCCGTGCAGCCGGGGTGCGACGAGATGAAGTAGGGGATCAACTGGTAGGGGAGCCCCTCGCGGCGGCAGATGCGGTGAAAATCGGCATTCAGCTGCTCGAAGAGTGCGAAGGGGGGCTTGCGCATCAGTTGCAGCACATGCTCCTCGGTGTGCTCGGGCGCCACCTTCAGCCGTCCCGAGGTGTGGTGGCGGATAACCGTCTCGAGGTAGGGCGAGTCGTCGAACAGGTCGTAGCGGATGCCGCTGCCGACAAAGGCCTTCTTGATCCCCTTCACGGCGCGGATCTTCTCGTAGAGCGCCAGCAGCGGCCGGTGGTCGTTGTCGAGGTTCGGGCAGCGCTTCGGATGGAGGCACGAGGCGCGGCGGCAGCGCGCGCAGAGCCTCCGGTCGCGCCCGCCCATGCGGTACATGTTGGCCGACGGGGCCCCGACGTCGGAGAGATACCCCTTGAAGCCCGGCATCCGCACGACACGCTCCACCTCGGCGAGGATCGACCGCTCGCTGCGCGAGGTGACGAACTTGCCCTGATGGGCCGAGATGGTGCAGAAGGCGCAGCCGCCGAAGCAGCCGCGGTGGATGTTTACCGAGAAGCGGATCATCTCCCACGCCGGAATGTCGCCCTTGCCCGCATAGCGCGGATGGGGCGCCCGCTCGTAGGGGAGGTCGAACGAGTGGTCGAGCTCCTCGGTCGTGATCGTCGCGTGGGGCGGCGTGACGACGACATAGCGGTCGCCCACCGCCTCTACGAGCGTTGCCTCGGGCTCCATGAGGTTGCTTTGGGTCTCGATGACGGTGAAGTTCTCGCCGAAGGCGCGCTTGTCGCGGCAGCACTCCTCGAAGGAGTGCAGGCGGATCGTCCGCGCGGGGTCGAGCCGCGCGACATACTCCTCGTCGGCGAGGAAGGCCACCTGCCGCAGCTTGCGCAGCAGCTTGGCGTTGTATCCGTTGCGCAGCGTGCGGGCCACCTGCTCGACGACGCGCTCGCCCATGCCGTAGATCAGCAGGTCGGCGCCCGCCTCGGCCAGCACGGAGGGCTTGAGCGCATCGCTCCAGTAGTCGTAGTGGGTCAGTCGGCGCAGCGAGGCCTCGATGCCGCCGACCACTACCGGCGTGTGGGGATAGAGCCGCTTGAGGATGCGCGAGTAGACCGTCACGGCGTAGTCGGGGCGGAATCCCGCCTTGCCGCCCGGCGTGTAGGCGTCGTCGTGGCGCAGCCGCAGGTTGGCCGTGTAGTGGTTGACCATCGAGTCCATGGCCCCGGCCGTGACGCCGAAGAAGAGCCGCGGTGTCCCCAGCTTGGTGAAGTCCCGCAGGTCGTCCCGCCAGTTGGGCTGGGGCACGACGGCCACACGGTACCCCTCGGCCTCGAGCAGGCGGCCGATGACCGCGGCGCCGAAGGCCGGATGGTCGATGTAGGCGTCGCCCGTGAAGAGGATGACGTCGAGTGCGTCCCATCCGCGGGCGCGCACCTCCTTGATGGTCGTAGGCAGAAACATGGTTTGTTGCTGTGTCTGACGGTCGGGGCTACGGCTCCGTGGCGGCCGCTTCGGGTGTCGATCCTGCGGTGTAGCTGTCCCACTTGGCCAGCACGGCGCGGAAATCCTCCGGCAGTTCGCTCTCGAAGAGCATCTCGCGGTGGGTTGTCGGGTGCTCGAAGCCCAGCGAACGGGCATGCAGCGCCTGCCGGGGCATCGTTGCGAAGCAGTTTTCGATGAACTGCCGGTACTTGGCAAAGGTCGTGCCCTTGAGGATGCGGTCGCCGCCGTAGCGTTCGTCGTTGAAGAGCGGGTGCCCCTGCCAGGCCATGTGGACGCGGATTTGGTGCGTGCGCCCCGTCTCGAGGCGGCACTCCACGAGCGTCACGTAGCCGTAGCGCTTCAACACACGCCAGTGCGTCACGGCGTGCTTGCCGTCCGATCCGTCGGCGAAGACATACATCTTCTGCCGGTCGCGGGGGCTGCGCCCGATGTTCCCGGTGATGGTCCCCTCGTCGGCCTCGAAGTTGCCCCATACGAGGGCCACGTAGCGGCGCGTGATCGTGTGGTCGAAGAACTGCTTGGCCAGCCGGGCGTGCGCCTGCTCGTTCTTGGCGATGACGAGCAGCCCCGAGGTGTTCTTGTCGATGCGGTGCACGAGCCCGGCGCGCAGCTCGCCGTCGCCGACGATGTCGGTGCCCTGCAGGTGGTACATCAGCGCGTTGACGAGCGTGCCCGTGTAGTTGCCCACGCCCGGATGGACGACCAGCCCCGCGGGCTTGTTGACGATCAGCAGGTCGTCGTCCTCGTAGGGAATGTCGAGCGGAATGTTCTCCGGACGCAGTTCCACCTCGCGCCGCGGATAGGGCAGCACGATGCGGATGTCGTCGAGCGGCTTGACCTTGTAGCTCGACTTCGCGGCCTTGCCGTTGACGAGGATGTTGCCGCTGTCGGCCGCCGCCTGGATGCGGTTGCGCGAGCAGTGCTCCATGCGCACGGTGAGGAACTTGTCGAGCCGCATGGGGGTCTGTCCCTTGTCGGCCACCACGGCGAAGTGCTCGTAGAGCCCCGCCCCCTCGTCATCGTCCGTGTCGTCCGTGCTGTCCGCGTCCTCCCCGGCGTCCGATCCCGTCTCCGTCTGCCCGTTCAGCTCGTCGTTCAGGTCGGGACGGGCGGCGTCGCGCACGGTCTCCGTATGTCGCGTGTCGGTCATCAGTAGAAGAATGCGTCGGTTTCCGATTCGGTTTCATTGCTTTCCGTCGGCGTCTTCGCCTCGGGCGGCAGGACGAAACCCCGCTCCAGTGCGGCCTGCGCCAGCGAATCGGCCCGCTCCTCCTCGAGCCGCATGCGCTCTTCGGCGATCTCGCGGGCACGCTTCTCTGCCGCGGCCCGGCTCTCGGCCACCTTCTTCGTGTCGAGCGTCAGCCTGATGTCCACGCGCGAACCGGGGGCGGCGTTGTACTCGGCCGCCGGGGTCTGGATGTAGACGCGGGCATCCTTCTGGTTGAGCAGGTTCACCCCCTCGTCGAAGTCGATGCGTCCGACGTTGAGGCCCGTCTCCCAGAGTCGCCCCTTCGCCGCCTGCAGGGGCGCCCCGACGAGCTGGGGTACGACGGTCGGCCCGGCCCCCTCCGCGATGCCGACGTGGAGCGTCACACCGCTGCCCATCTCGGCCTCGAGGCGGCTCTCCGGCAGCACGGGCTCGCGGTCGAGGTACTCTTCGAGCACGTAGTTCGTGGCCATGTCGGGGCGGTAGACCAGCTCGGCGATCTCCAGTCCGGCGATTTCGAGCATGTTCTTGGCCTGGCGCAGCGAGCGTCCCGCGACGTAGGGCACGGGGACCATCTTCTGGCGGAAGGAGTTGATCGTGATGTAGACCGTGCGCCCGGGCTTGACCTCGACGCCGTGCTCGGGCAGCTGGTCGAGGACGATGCCGCCCTCGTAGGCCGGCACGAAGAGCGAGTCGTTGACGTGGATCTTCAGGTCGCGTTTTTGCGCCTCGGCAAGGGCCGTCTTGAGGGGCATGCCGGCAAAGTCGGGTACGGTGCGGCGGGCGCCGTGGCGCGTGCCGATCTGCATGACGAGGTGTGCCGCGACGGCCAGTATGAGGATGATCGCGACGATCATCGCCAGGTTGAAGAGCAGCGGCCAGCGCTCCTTGTAGTATGCGGGATTCTTCATGGGTCGGGTGTTATTTCGGTGCTTTCCGGTAGAGGTAGACGGCAATGCCCAGGTAGATGATGTTGGGCAGCCAGACGGCCAGCCCGGGCGGGAGGGTTCCGCTCTTGGCGAACTCCTCGAAGAAGCGGTTGAAGAGGATGTACGAGAAGCAGAGACCCGTTCCGATGCCGATGTGCAGGCCGGTTCCGCCGCGCACCTTGCGCGAGGAGAGCGACACGCCGATGAGCGTCAGGATGAAGGTCGAGAGCGGGTAGGCGTAGCGGGCGTGGCGTTCGACCTGGATGATGTTGATCGAGTCGGAGCCCTTGGCCTGCTGCTGGGCGAGGAAGTCGTTGAGCTCGGAGATGTTCATCGTCTGGATCAGGTCGTTGATCTCGCCCAGTTCGGAGACCTCGAGGTTGATGAGCGTGTCGAGGTTGCGGTACTGCTCGAAGTGTTCGACGCCGAGCGAGTCGAAGTCGCGGCGCGTGTATCGCGGGGCGGTCCAGCGGCGGGTCTGGGGGTCGACCTTGGCGTCGGCGGCCTCGAGCGAGTGGGTGATCGAGCCGTTCTCGTAGTGTTCCAACACGAAGAAGAGGGCGCGGTGCGAGCTGCCGTTGTAGCCGCGGATGTAGGCGAACGTGCCGGGTTCGATCTGCCGGTAGATGTGCTGGTCGTAGCGGGCGTTCTGCTTGCGGCGGAGGTACTGCGACTCGAAGTCGACGATGTGTCGCTGCGAGATGGGGATGAGCCAGAGGTTGAGGGCGAGCGAGAGCGAGCCGATGATCAGGGCGCCGAGGAAGTAGGGCCACATGAGGCGGCGGAACGACATGCCGCCCGAGAGCATGGCGACGATCTCGGTCTGGTAGGCCATCTTCGAGGTGAAGAAGATGCAGGCGATGAAGGTGAAAAGGCCGCTGAACTGGTTGATGAAGAAGGGGATGAAGTTGAGGTAGTAGTCGAAGATCACGGCCTTGAAGGGGGCGTGGAGCTCCGTGAAGTCATCGACCTTCTCCACGTAGTCGAAGAGCACGACGACGATGATAATCATCGCGATGGCGAAGAAGTACGTGGCGAGGAACTTGCCGAGTATGTAGCGGTCCAGGATTTTGAATCCGGGGAATTTCAGTCTCATAGCCCACAAATGTACGACATTTCGCGCGAAATCCGTGCGCTTTTTCCAAAAAATGGCGGCGGAAGGGGTGCCGCGTTCCTGCGGGCTGGAACTTTGCCGCCCGATTCCGGTCCGCGACGCGAAAAAACGGCCAGCGGAATTTGTTTTTGTCTCTGTTTTTTTATATTTGCCACAAGCCCTCCCTTGGGGGTATCATCCTGTCCTTTAACAAAAACAGAGAGCCTATGTGGACGATTCTTCTCTATTGCGTTCTCTTTGCCTGGTATCTCTATGCGCTGGTAACCTTTTTCCGCGGCGCGGGACGCAACGGCTGGTCGGCGTGGTGGCTGCTGCCGATCCTGATCTGCCCGCCGAGCGTCGTCGTGCTGCTTGCCCGCACACGGCGTGCGCAGCTGCGCGCCGCGCAGGCTTCCGCCCCGGAGCTCCGGGCCGCCGACCGCCGGGTGAAGGCTTCCGGCTGGTTCCTCGCCGCCTGCATTGCGGCGATGCTGGTTCCCGGAGTTGTCGTGTACTACCGCGTGATGGACGGCGCTTCGGCCGAGCTGCTGCGCACGGTGTCCGCCTGGGAGACCGTATGCCTTGTGGCAGTCGCAGCCCTCTACCTGCTCTGCCTGCGGGTGGGGCGTGCTGTGACGGTGTCCCGCTGATCCCCGCTTCCGCGCTCCAATCCGCGTTCCAAAGGAAAACGCCGCCGGCCCTGTCGGGCTGACGGCGCTTTTGCGTGCGGATGACCCGGCCTCGCCCCGGCGGTTACAGCCGGCGCGTGAGGCGCGGGACCATCGCCTCCTTCCACGCCTTGAAGTCCCCGGCCGCGATATGCTCGCGGGCCATCGTGACCAGCCGCAGGTAGAAGGCGATGTTGTGCAGCGAGGCGATCTGCGCGGCGAGCATCTCGCCGCAGGTGCAGAGGTGGTGCAGGTAGGCCTTCGAGTAGAGCGTATCGACGAAGGCCGTGCCTTCGGGGTCGATGGGCGAGAAGTCGGCCTTCCACTTCTTGTTGCGGATGTTGATGACCCCCTCGGCCGTGAACAGCTGGCCGTTGCGGCCGTTGCGCGTGGGCATCACGCAGTCGAACATGTCCACGCCGCGCTCGATTCCCTCAAGGATGTTCACCGGTGTGCCGACCCCCATCAGGTAGCGGGGCCGGTCCTCGGGCAGGACGGCGTTCACCACCTCGATCATCTCGTACATCACCTCCGTCGGCTCGCCCACGGCCAGCCCGCCGATGGCGTACCCGTCGGCGTTGTAGCGCTGGACATTCTCGGCGGCGCGGATCCGCAGGTCGGGGTAGGTGCACCCCTGCACGATGGGGAAGAGCGCCTGGTAGTGGCCGTACTTGGGCGCGGTCTGGTGGTAGCGGTTGAAGCAGCGGTCGAGCCAGCGCTCCGTCAGGTCGAGCGAGCGGGCCGCATAGTCGCGCGGCGCATCGCCCGGGGGGCACTCGTCGAAGGCCATCATGATGTCGGCGCCGATCGTGCGTTCGGTGTCGATAACGCTCTCGGGCGTGAAGAGGTGCTTCGATCCGTCGATGTGCGAGCGGAAGTAGCACCCCTCCTCCTTGAGCTTGCGGCAGGCCGCGAGCGAGAAGACCTGGAAGCCGCCGCTGTCGGTCAGCATCGGGCCCTCCCACGTCGAGAAGCGGTGCACGCCGCCGGCCTGTTCGATGATCTGCATGCCGGGCCGCAGGTAGAGGTGGTAGGTGTTCGCGAGGATGATCTGCGCGTGCGCCTCGTCGCGCACGTCGCGGTGGAAGATGCCCTTGACGGTCGCCGCCGTGCCTACGGGCATGAAGATCGGGGTGCGGACGACGCCGTGGTCGGTCTGCAGGCTCCCCGCCCGGGCGTGCGACGCCGGGTCCTGGTGTTCGACTGTAAATTTCATGCTCATCTGTGCGGCAAAAATACGCAAAATATTTCTATCTTTGGCGCATATTTCGTCAACATGCAACTCATCGAACGTATTTTGACCTGCTACGGCTGGGAGGGCATCGCCCTTGCGGGGGTGCTGCTCCTGCTGCTGGGCGTGCAGCTCTACTACTATATCTTCGTCTACGGCCGCATCCCGGGTTACAGGAACAACCGCCGGCCGACGGTCCGCGAGACCGAACCGCCCGTGTCGGTCATCGTGCCGATGTTCTCGGAGGACTACTCGTTCGTCGAGGAGCGCCTGCCGCTCATTCTGGCGCAGAGCTACCCCGACTTCGAGGTGGTAATCGTCTACGTGGGCCACGACACCGACTTCTATGCCGACCTGGTGCGGCTCAAGCAGTCGTTCCCGCTCATCACGACGACGAAGATTCACCTCGACCCGCGCTTCCCCATCTCGCGCAAGATGGCCCTGAACGTGGGCATCAAGTCGGCGCACTACGAGTGCATGGTCTTCACGTCGACGGACGCCTGCCCGCAGACCGACCGCTGGCTCTCGCTCATGGCCAAGGGCTTCATGCGGGGCGACATCGTCCTGGGCTACTGCGGCGTCGAGCGCCGCAAGGGCTTCACGAACTACATGATGCGCACGTGGCGCATGATGCACGCCGTGGACTGGATCGCGCGGGCCGTGCGGCGGCGTCCCTACCGGGGCATCCTCCACAACTTCGGCTTCACGAAGCATGTCTACTTCGGCGCCAACGGCTTCAGCCACCTGAACATGAACATCGGCGAGGACGACCTCTTCCTGCAGCAGGTCATGACGCGCGACAACGTGAGCGTCATCCTCTCGCCGCGGGCCACGCTGCGCGAGAAGGTGTGGGGCGGCATGAGCTGGTGGATGGGCAACCTGCGCTACTACGGCTCGGCCTTCCGCTTCTATCCGCAGGCGGTCAAGAACTACATCCAGTGGGAGCTGGGTTCGCGCTCGCTCTTCTTCCTCGCGGTGCTCTGCGCCGTGGCCGTCATGCCGCTCGAGTACAAGCTGGGGGCGCTGCTGCTGCTCGTGGCACGCTACGTGACGGTCTTCGTCGAGGTGCGCCGCATTGCGCAGCGGCTGGGCGAGGAGCGCCTCATGAGCCGCTATTTCATTTATGACCTTTTGAGCCCGCTGTGGGCGCTGGCCCTCGGGGTGATGCTGCTGCGCCGGGACGACCGCGTATGGAGATAGCCGACTACATCGTAGCCGACGACCGGCAGCTCGTGGCACGGGTGCTCGAGGGCGACGACGTGGCCTTCGAGTACCTTTTCAACCGCTACCGCGACGCCATCTACCGGCTCTTCGTGCAGCGGCTGGGGGGCGTGAACGATGCCGACGACCTGCTGCAGGAGACCTTCATCAAGGTCTACATCAACCTGCACCGCTACCGTCCGGACTACACCTTCGGACAGTGGGTCTACACCATCGCGCGCAACACCTTCATCGACTACGTGCGGCGCCGGCAGGAGGACCTGCCCATCGACGAGCGCTTCGCGGCCCCGGCCTCGAACGCCCCGACCCCCGAGGAGAGCTTCATCAACCTCCAGCAGCGCCGGCAGATCGAACACTACCTCGAACGCCTCGCGCCGCGCTACCGGCAGCTCATCCTGATGCGCTTCTTCGACGAATACTCCTACGAGGAGATTGCCGCGAAGCTCTCGCTGCCGCTCGGCACGGTCAAGACACAGATACACCGCGCCCGCGAACAGATGTGCCGTATGATCGTCGAGGGCGAGAAGTGACGGCCGCGGCCGGCACCGAAAACGGAACGGACAAGCCCGCCGGGGTGCGCAGACCCTCGGGGCAGAATCGGAAATACAACCGCCATGGAACTGATCCTGAAATACTTTCCCGACCTGACGCCGCGTCAGCGCGAGCAGTTTGCGGCGCTGTGGGACCTCTACGCCGACTGGAACGCGAAGATCAACGTCGTCTCGCGCAAGGACTTCGACCAGCTGTACCTGCGGCACGTGCTGCACTCGCTCGCCATCGCGCGGGTCTGCACCTTCGCCCCCGGGGCGCGCATCCTCGACGTGGGGTGCGGCGGCGGCTTCCCGTCGGTGCCGCTGGCGATCCTCTTCCCCGAGGCGCACTTCCTGGCCGCCGACTCGATCCGCAAGAAGATCACCGTCGTCGAGGGGGTCGCCCGCTCGCTCGGCCTGGAGAACCTCGAGGCACGCACGGTGCGGGTCGAGACGCTCACCGAACGTTTCGACTATGTCGTTTCGCGGGCCGTGACGGCCATGCCCGAATTTGTCGGCTGGGTGTGGAAACTCATCGAGCCGGGTGAGCGGGGTTCGCTGCCCAACGGTATCCTCTATCTGAAGGGGGGCGATCTGGCCGAGGAGCTGGGCCGCACCGGCAAGCGGTGGTACATCTACGACATCCCGCGCTTCTTCGACGAGGAGTTCTTCGAGACGAAAAAGGTGGTCTATACCCCCAAACGCTGATGGCGGCGGAGCAGCTCCCGGATCTGTTGTTGTGGGCCTTGCCTGTCCTGTTTGTGGCGCACGATGCCGAAGAGGCCCTTTTCCTTCCCTCGTGGCTGGGGCGCAACCGGAATTTTCTCCGGCGGCGTTTCCCTCGCATGGCGGATTGGACGGATCGGGCTGCATCGCTTTCGCGGAGCCGCTTTGCCTGCATGGCGGCCGAGGAGCTGGCGCTGCTCCTGCTTGTGACCGCTTATGCCTTCATTTCACACGATTATTATCCGTGGCTGGCCCTTTTCCTGGCCTTTGCCCTGCATTTGGCGGGACATCTTGTCCAATGGGCGGTCGTTGGCCGGATATTTCCGGCTGTCGTTTCGTCCATTCCGGCGTTGGCCGTCTGCGGTTGGATGCTGCACCGGCTGATTGTTTCCCGGGTCTTTGACCTTCGGGAATATCTGTTGTGCGGCGTGTCAGGCGCGGTCGTTGCAGCGCTCAATCTGTGGTTGCTGCATGCCGTTGCAGGGACGTTCCGCCGGCGGTGACGCTTGCTCTTTGGGTTGGCAGATTGTACTTTCCGGCCGTTATTCCTGCTTCCGGGCGCTGTCGGCGATGCGGGCGAGGTTGCGCATGAAGGTCTCGGCGTCCGAAGCCCCCGTGATGCGCCCCAGCAGGTTGCCGTCGGTGTCGAAGACCAGATAGAGCGGAATCGACCCGCTGCCGTAGCGGCGCATGAGCGCGCGGCCCGTGTACTTGTCGACATCGTACTTCGCCGCAACGAAGCGTGCCTCGACAAATTCGCCGACTTCGCGCAGCGAGAAGACCTCGCGCTCCATCAGTTGGCAGGGCGGGCACCACGAGGCGTAGAGGTCGATGAGCACCAGCTTGCCGCTGCGCAGGGCCATCTCGCGCACGGCGTCCGTGGATTTGGTCTCGAAACGTACCTGTGCCGCGGCGCCGAGCGGGCCGAGCAGCAGCAGGAGCATCAGCAGTCTCTTTTTCATCTTCAGCGTGTGTGTTTGAATTCCGGCGTGCAACTACCGCGCCGGGATGTCCGTTTCGGGCCGACTGCCGGTCCATAGCCTCCCCGTTTCGGGCCGACGGCATCGTGACAGCCCCCCCCTGCTCCGTATCGGCGGGCTCGCGGCGGCGCTTCCGCCCTTGCGAGGTCGGCGCCGTCAGCCGTTGTGCCGCTCCAGCTCCTGCGTGCTCAACAGCCCGCAGGCGGCCTGGATGTCCTCGCCGCGCGAGGCGCGGATCGTCGTCTGGATGCCTTTGGCCGTGAGCGTGTCGCGGAAGCGGACGATCTCCTCGTCCGGGGGCGAGAAGTAGGGCGATCCGGGAATCTTGTGGAAGCGGATGAGGTTGATGCGGCACTTGATGCCGTCGAGCAGGCGGCACAGCGCGCGGATGTGGCGCGGCGAGTCGTTCAGCCCGCTCATGAGGATGTACTCGAACGAGACGCGGCGCTGGTGCGTGAAGTCGTACCCGCGCAGGATGTCGACCACTTCGGCAATGGGCCACGCCCGCTCGACGGGCATGATGGCGGCCCGCTCCTCGTGTACGGGGTTGTGGAGGCTGACGGCCAGGTGGACCTTTGTCTCGTCGAGGAAGCGCCGCAGCGCCGGCACGACGCCCGCCGTCGAGAGGGTGATGCGCGTGGGCGACCAGGCGAAGCCCCAGTCGGCAGTCATGATCCCGAGCGCCCGCAGCACGTTGTCGAGGTTGTCCAGCGGCTCGCCCATGCCCATGAAGACGACGTTCGTCAGGCGGTCGCGCTCGGGCAGCGAGACGATCTGGTTGAGGATTTCGGCGGCCGAAAGGCTGTGCTGCAGCCCCTGCCGTCCCGTGGCGCAGAAGCGGCAGCCCATGCGGCACCCGGCCTGCGACGAGACGCAGAGCGTGGCCCGCTCGCCGTCGGGGATGTAGGCCGACTCGATGAAGTGGCCCTGCGCCGTGCGGAAGAGGTACTTCTTTGTGCCGTCGGCCGAGACGGTGACCCGCTCGGGGGCGTGCAGCGCCGTCGTGAAGCGCTCGGCGAGCCGGGCGCGGCTTGCGGCCGACAGGTCGGTCATGCGCTGCGGCTCCTCGGTGTGGCGCACGTAGAGCCAGCGGGCGATCTGCCGGGCCGCGAAGCGGGGCATGCCCTCCGCGGCGCAGAGGGCCGCCAGTTCGTCCGGATTCTTGCCGTACAGGGTCTCTTTGGGTGTCATGTCGGTGCGCATTGGCCGTTTGTCAGCACAAAAGTAGGCAAAAAATGAATATTTTTGCGGACGGATGGTTCGTTTTTGGATTTTTATCCCTATATTTGTGGTGCATAGCGTACCCATACGCTGCTTTGCCGTGCGGCAAGGCGATCCGAAGGCAGAACAACAATTAAAATTACGGATAGATGGAAATCAAGAAATCGCCCAAAGCGGACCTGCAGAACAAACGCGGTCTTTTGCTTGAAATCGGACTTATCATTGCGCTTGTTGCGGTGATCGGTGCCTTCAGCTACACGCCGAAGGAGTATCGCATCGAGCAGATCGAGACGGAGACGGCTCCGGTCGAGACCGAAATCACCGAGATTACCCGCCAGCCGGAGAAGCAGCCCGAGGCTCCCAAGAAGGTCGAGGTGAAGGTGATCGCCGACATCCTCGAGGTGGTGACCAACGACACGCAGATCGAGACGGACATCACGTTCGTCGACTTCGATCAGGAGGCCGACGTCATCCAGCAGGTGGCTATCGAGGAGGAGGTGATCGAGGACGACCAGCCGTTCCTGGTGGCCGAGACGATGCCTTCGTTCCAGGGCGGCGACCTCAACACGTTCCGCAACTGGGTACAGCAGAACGTGAAGTTCCCGCAGATCGCCCTCGAGAACGGTATTCAGGGCCGCGTCGTGCTGACGTTCGTGATCGAGAAGGACGGCCGTCTGACCAACATCCAGGTGCTGCAGACGCCCGACCGTTCGCTCTCGGAGGAGGCCATCCGCGTGCTGAGCAAGTCGCCGAAGTGGTCGCCCGGCAAGCAGCGCAACCAAGTGGTGCGCGTGAAGTATACCCTGCCCGTCGACTTCCGCGTACAGAACTGATGGTGCGTTCTTTCCTATGGAGGGTATCCGGCTTTCGGGCGGGATACCCTTATTTTTAGCCATATTCAGCATCGGATTTGCATCGGGACGACGTTCCCGGGTGCAGATGCCGGGCCGGCCGTCGACGGCGGCGACTCCGCAACCCTAAAAACGATTCGATTTGGAAGAGAAACAGAACAGACATACTGCTCCGGCCGACGGCCCTGCCACCCCCTGCGAGCGGGCCGTGCTGGTCTCCGTCGTGCGCGACGGGCAGCCGGTGCGTCAGGCCGAGGAGTACCTCGACGAGCTGGAGTTTCTGGCCGAGACGGCCGATATCCGGGCTGTCAGGCGGTTCATGCAGCGGCTGCCGCAGCCCTCGGCCCGCATCTACGTGGGGCCCGGCAAGCTGGAGGAGATCGCCGCCTGGTGCCGTGACGAGGAGATCGACGTGGCGATCTTCGACGACGAACTCTCGCCGTCGCAGACGCGCAACATCGAGAAGGCGATGCCGTGCCGCATTCTGGACCGCACGCGCCTGATCCTCGACATCTTCATGTCGCGGGCCCAGACGGCCTACGCCAAGACGCAGGTGCAGCTGGCCAACTACGAATACATGCTGCCGCGGCTGTCGGGCCTGTGGACCCACCTCGAGCGGCAGCGCGGCGGCACGGGCACGCGCGGCGGTGCGGGCGAGCGCGAGATCGAGACCGACCGGCGCATCATCCGCGACCGCATCGCCAAGTTGAAGGAGGACCTCAGGAAGATCGACCGCCAGATGGCCGTGCAGCGCTCGAACCGCGGTTCGCTGGTGCGTGTGGCGCTGGTGGGTTACACCAACGTGGGCAAGTCGACGCTCATGAACCTCATCTCGAAGAGCGACGTCTTTGCCGAGAACAAGCTCTTCGCGACGCTCGACACGACGGTGCGCAAGGTGGTCTTCGACAACCTGCCCTTCCTGCTCTCGGATACGGTGGGCTTCATCCGCAAGCTGCCCACGGAGCTGATCGAGTCGTTCAAGTCGACGCTCGACGAGGTGCGCGAGGCCGACCTGCTCGTGCACGTGGTCGACATCTCGCACCCGCAGTTCGAGGATCAGATCGCCGTCGTCAAGCAGACGTTGCAGGAGATCGGTGCCGGGGAGAAGCCCGTCTACCTGGTCTTCAACAAGATCGATGCCTACACCTATGTAAAGAAGGAGGAGGACGACCTGACGCCCGCCACGCGCGAGAACCTCTCGCTCGAGGAGCTGAAGCGCAGCTGGATCGCCCGGGCCAATACGCCCTGCATCTTCCTCTCGGCGCTGACGCGGACCAACATCGAGAAGTTCCGCACGGACCTCTACGGCATGGTGCGGGAGATCCACGCCGGCCGTTACCCCTTCAACAACTTCCTCTACTGACCATCAAAACAGAACCGATATGACATTGCACATTCTCTCGCAGCAGAACACCGTTCTCAACAAATTCATCGCCGAGATCCGCGACAAGTCGATCCAACGGGATTCGATGCGTTTCCGCCGCAACATGGAGCGCATCGGCGAGGTGACGGCCTACGAGATTTCGAGAACGCTCAACTACTCGCCCCGTGTCGTGGAGACGCCGCTGGGCGAGGCGACCGTGCAGACGATCGACGACCGGCTGGTCATCGCGACGATCCTGCGGGCGGGCCTTCCCTACCACCAGGGTTTCCTGAACTACTTCGACGATGCGCAGAACGCCTTTGTCTCAGCCTACCGCAAGAGCACGAAGGACGGCAAGTTCACCGTGAAGGTTGAGTACATCTCGTGCGGCTCGCTCGAGGGCAAGACGCTGCTGCTGGTCGACCCGATGCTGGCCACGGGTTCGTCGCTCGTGCTGGCCTACAATGCGCTGTGCGAGCGGGGCGGGGAGCCGCTCCACACGCACGTTGCGGCGGTCATCGCCTCGGAGCAGGGGATCGACTATGTCGAGAAGAATATGCCGCGTCAGACGACGACGATCTGGGCGGCGGCCGTCGACGAGGAGCTGACCTCGCGCTCGTACATCGTTCCGGGCATCGGCGACGCGGGCGACCTGGCCTACGGCGAGAAGATCTGATCCGCGCCCTTCGGCCGGGCTCCGCACGGAGCGACCCCCCCCCGCACGAACCGTAAATGTTGGACGGAATGAAGAGAAAGCTGTTGTTCGTACTGGTTGTTTTTGCCGCCACCGTCGTGATGATGGCCGTGCAGAAACCCGTTTTTCTGGCCTACTACGCCGCCGAAGCCGCCGAAGCGGGATTCGGCGGCTGGTGCCGTGTCCTCTGGCACGGGCTGTCGCTCGACATGACCGTCGCGGGCTACGTGACGGTTGTGCCGCTGCTCGTAACGCTGCTCTCGCTGTGGGTGCGGCTGCCGCAGCGCCTCTGGCGGGGTATCCTGACGGGCTACTTCGTCCTCATCGCGCTGGTCACGGCGGCGATCTTCGCCGTGGATGTCGCCCTTTATGAACACTGGGGCTTCCGCCTCGACTCGACGATCCTGATCTACCTGGCCGATCCCCGGGAGGCGATGGCGAGCGTCGATTTCTGGCTCGGCGTGCGGCAGCTGCTGCTCTTTGCGCTCTATGCCGCGGCGATGATCTGGGGCTACCGCCGCGTGCTGCGGCTCTTCGACGGCGAGCCCGTCGGAGGCTTCGGCGCCCTCTTCGGGTCGCTGGCCATGATGATGCTTGCGGGTTTCGACTTTCTGGCGATCCGCGGCGGTACGGGCGCCTCGGTGGCCAACGTCTCGAAGGTCTACTTCAGCCCGGTGCTCTTCCTGAACCATGCCGCCACCAACCCCGTCTTCTCGTTCCTCTCCTCGCTGGGCGACCACAAGGACTATGCGGCCGAATACCCCTTCTACGACGAGCCGACACGTGCCGCGAAGTTCGAGGCGCTGCGCGGCAACCGTCCGGACTCGGCCCCGGCGCGGCACGTGCTGCGCACGCAGCGGCCCAACGTCGTGGTGGTGATCCTCGAGAGCTTCGCCCGCACGGTGATGGATGAGCAGGTCGACGGCGAGCCCGTCATGCCCCACATGCGGCGGCTTCGGGAGGAGGGCATCTGGTTCGAGAACTTCTTTGCCAACTCCTTCCGCACGGACCGCGGCGAGGTGGCCCTTTTGAGCGGCTTCCCCGCGCAGACGCGCACCTCGATCATGAAACTCCCGGGCAAGAGCCGCTCGCTGCCCTCGCTGGCGCGGTCGCTCGACAGCGCGGGCTACGCCACGAGTTTCTCCTACGGCGGTGACCTGAACTTCACGGATCAGGCCTCCTACATGTACGCCACGGGGTGGCAGGAGCTCGTCTGGCAGAAGGACCTGCATTTCGCGGCGCTTCCGTCCGACTGGGGCTACGACGACGCCGTCATGTGCGACTGGTTTGCCGACCGGGTGATCGACCTGGACCGGCGCGGCGAGCCCTTCCTCGCGGGGCTGCTCACCCTGAGCAGCCACAAGCCCTTCGACGTCCCCTACGAGAAGTTCGACGACAAGGTGCTCAACGCCTTCGCCTTCTCGGACGAGTGTGTGGGCCGCATGGTCGAGCGGCTGAAGGCCTCGCCGGCGTGGGACAACCTGTTGCTGGTCCTTGTGGCGGACCACGGCTACCCCTACCCGCGCTCGCTGACCTACAACGAGCCGCTGCGCCACCGCATCCCGATGATCTGGACGGGCGGTGCCGTTGCCGCCCCGTGCGTCGTCGAGGAGTACGCCTCGCAGATCGACCTCTGCGCCACGCTGCTCGGCCAGCTGGGCCTTCCGCACGACGACTACGACTACAGCAAGGACATCTTCGCGCCGGCCCCGCCGCGCAAGTTCGCCTACTACACCTTCAACGACGGGTTCGGCGTGGTCGACGCCTCGGGGGCGGTCGTGTGGGACGCCACGACGCAGCAGACCGTCTCGGGCGACGATCCGGAGCTGCTGGAGATCGGCCGCACGATGCTGCAGACGACCTACGTCGACATCTCGCGCCGCTGATCGCGCAGAATACCCACATGTAGGTATTGCGCCGCGCATCTCCGCTCCTTATCTTTGCGCCGCAAAGATAAGGAGAAAAGGAGAGGACTGTCCGCCGGAGCGGGTGATGCCGTTCGCCGGAATGGGCCGGCGGTCCGGCCGCAATAAATGATTGAATACCGCAGTGCCGGGAATGCGCCGGCAGAACGAACTATGTACAAGTCGGGAGGTTATACGGGAGAAGACAGAATGTGCGACCTGGTGTGCGACCGCTACCCGGTCCTGCAGGTGATGAGCCGCTTCGGCATCTCGCTCGGGTTCGGCGACAGGACGATCGCCGAGGTGTGCGACGAAAACCGCGTCGATACGGCGACGTTCCTCGCGGTGGTGAACCTGCTGATGAACTTCGGCAACGGCGCCGAGCTCGCCGAGGGGGTCTCGGTCCGCGCCCTGACGGACTATCTGCACAATTCGCACGGCTACTTCCTCGGCTTCCGCCTGCCGGCCATCCGCCGCAAACTGATCGAGGCGGTCGATTGCAGCCTGAGCGACGTCTCGTTCGCCATCCTGCGCTACTTCGACGAGTACGTCGCCGAGGTCGACCGTCACATGGCCTACGAGGAGAAGACCGTCTTCCCCTATGTCGAGTCGCTGCTTTCGGGCGAGAAGAACGAGTCCTACTCGATCGACATCTTCCGCCGCCACCACGACCAGGTGGAGACGCGGCTGCGCGAACTGAAGAATATCATCATCAAATATTACCCTGCCGGCGGCACGAACGAGCTGAACGGCGTGCTGTTCGACATCTTCACCTGCGAGCAGGAGCTGGCGTCGCACAACGCCGTCGAGGACGAGATCTTCATCCCGGCCGTCGAGCGGCTGGCGGCCGACGCCCCGCGCCAGGCGAAGCCCGAGCCGTTGAGCGCCCGCGAGCGGGAGATCATCGTCTGCGTGGTGAAGGGCATGACCAACAAGCAGATCGCCGACACGCTCTGCATCTCGGCCCATACGGTCATCACCCACCGCCGCAACATCGCCGCGAAGCTGCAGATCCACTCCGCCGCGGGGCTTACGATCTACGCCATCGTCAACAAGCTGGTCGAACTCTCCGAAATCAAGGAGACCATAACCGATACACAGTCATGACACACGCACATCATCACCATGCGGTCGACCCCGCCGTGGCGTCGCTCAACCGTTCGTTCCGCTCGGGCATCGCGCTCAACGTCGCCTTCGTCGTCGTAGAGTTTGCCGTAGGCATCTGGTACGGCTCAATGGGGCTTCTGTCGGATGCGGGACACAACCTCTCCGACGTGGCAAGCCTGCTTCTGGCCCTGCTGGCCTTCCGCCTGGCGCAGGCCCCCGCCACACCGCGCTACACCTACGGATACAAGAAGAGCACGGTGCTCATCTCGCTGCTCAACTCGATGATCCTGCTTGTGGCCGTGGGAGTAATCGTCGCCGAGAGCGTCGGCCGCCTGCTGCACCCCGCCCCGATCGAGGGCGGCGCCATCGCCTGGACGGCCGGCATCGGCGTCGTGGTCAACGGATTCACCGCCTGGCTCTTCATGAAGGAAAAGGACCGCGACCTGAATGTCCGGGGCGCCTACCTGCACATGGCCGCCGATGCGCTGGTCTCGATCGGCGTCGTCGTTTCGGGCCTCGTCATTTCGTGGACCGGCTGGACACTCATCGACCCGATCGTGGGTCTGGCCGTCGCCTGCGTCATCATCGCGTCGGTCTGGTCGCTTACGCGCGACAGCCTGCGCCTCTCGCTCGACGGCGTTCCCGACGGGATCGACCTGGCGAAGATCGAGCAGGCCATGTGCCGCGTCGAGGGGGTCGCGGCCGTGCACCACATCCATGTCTGGGCGATCAGTACGACCGAGAATGCCCTCACGGCGCATGTCGTGCTGTCGACGACCGAGCGCCTCGCCGAGGTCAAGGCGGCGCTCAAGGCAACGCTCGCCGCAGCGGGCATTCGCCACGTGACGCTCGAATTTGAAACGGCGGCGGAGCATTGCGCCGACCTGCGGGACTGATCCCCGCCCGTCGTCGGCCTGCCGCGGGCCGCAATACGCAGCGGGGACGCTCTTTCACAGAAGAGCGTCCCCGCTTTTGTGTTCCGTTCCCCGTCTTCAGGGAACGGGGTCGTAGCCGCTGCCGCCCCAGGGATGGCAGCGTGCCAGGCGGCGCAGGGCGAGCCACGTCCCCTTGATCGGGCCGTATTTGCGCAGTGCCTCCAGCGCATATTGCGAGCAGGTGGGCGTGAAGCGGCACGAGGGCGGCGTGAAGGGCGAGATGCACAACTGATAGAAGCGCACCAGCACGATCAGCGGCAGGGCGCAGAGCCGCTTACAGATGCTCCACAACCGATTCCAGAATCCGGCGGACGGCATGGGCGATGGTTTTGTAGGAGACGACCTCCTTCGAGGAGTAGATGAGCGCCAGATCGAGGTTGACCGGGGCGTCGGCCCGCAGCAGATTCTTCTGCAGCCGGTAGGCCTCCTTCGTGCGGCGGCGCAGCAGGTTGCGTCGGTTGGCCCGTTTGTGGAACTTCTTGGGCACCGAAAAGAGCACCTCGACCGACTGCACGAGGTCGGGTTCCGCGAACCAGACGTAGCGGAACGGGTAGACGAAGCCGCTCTCGCCGCTCTCGAACAACCGACGCACGGCTCCGAGCGAGCGGAGCCGCTCCGTGCGGGGTAGCGAGCGGTCGGGCATGGGGGCGGTGTTATTTGCGGGTTTCGGCGGCCGGCCGGCGCGTGCGGCTCTTCTTGGCGAGCTTGTGCTGCTGGCTGCGGATAAACTCCTCCTTGCGGGTGTCGGTCGTCGGTTCGACGGGCTCGATCGGCTCGCCCTTCTCCACCTTCGAGAGGTAGATGTCGACGGCCTTGGCCATCGAGGGGGCCTCGGGCGTCGGGGCGTTGGCCAGGACGGGAATTCCGGCATCGAAGGCCGCGCGGAGCGTCCCTTCGCCGAAGACGGCGACGGCCGGGAGCTGTTCGGTGCCGAACTTCGTAACGAGCGTCGCCACGTCCGTCGGCGAGTAGAGTGCCAGCAGACCGTACTCCGCGAGGTTCAGGTCGTCGAGGTCGGAGGCCACCGTGCGGGCCAGGATGACCGGGTCGAACGAGAGCTTGAGCTTGGCGAGCGTCTCGGGCAGCTCGGGCTTGTGGGGCTCACTCATGGCCAGCATGAACTTCTCCTCCTTATGCTTGATTATCAGCTCGATGAGCGACGTGAAGGAGCCGTCTCCGAACGAAATCTTGCGCTTGCGGTAGACGATGTACTTCTGGAGATAGAGCGCCACGGCCTCCGTCTGGCAGATGTACTTCATGGTCTCGGGAACGGTGATGCGGGCCTCCTCGCAGATGTGGAAAAAGCTGTCGACCGTCGTGCGGGAGGTGAAGATCACGGCCGTATGGGAGAGAATCTCGACCCGTTGAGCGCGAAATTCCTTCAGCGAGACGCCGACCACGCGGATGAAGGGTTTGTAGGTGATTTCGACGTCGTATTTCTTGGAGAGTTCGTAGAACGGGGACTTTTCGATGATGGCAGGCCTCGGTTGCGAAACCAATACTTTCTGGATTTTCAACTTTTCGGGAATTAGTTTTACAATGCTCTTTTTACCTAACCGCAAGCAGCCACAACAGGCTGATCGGGAATATTTCCACGGTGCAAAGGTACAAAAACCAATGCAAAATCGAAACTTTTTTGGAAAGAAAGAGGTTCAGCGTCTCCCGGAAGTAGAGGAGCGCCGTCACCGTGAGCTCGGCGACGATGACCGTGAACCAGACTCCGCCCCTGCCCGGCGGGCAGAGTGCGAAGAGCAGCAAGGCGGGCGACGAGACGATCACGGCGAGGGCGAAATAGGTGCGTTTGAGCAGGATGATCTGCGCGGTGAAGGGCTGCGAGAGGGTGAGGGCGCCGATCAGGCGCGTGGCCAGCAGCTGGAAGGCTGCCACGGCCGTACAGGCCGCCGTGGCGAGCAGGCTCATGGCGAGCACGGCGCCGTGCGGGAGCATGGCGACGAGCCGCTGCGGGATGAGCGCATCGCCGTATTTGACCACCATGACCCCCATGAAGAGCATGCCGATGGCCGCCGTGATGTTCAGGAAGCGGGAGAATCCGCTGCTTCCGGGCTCTTCGGCAAGCCGCTGCCCCGAGGCCGTGTCGCGGGAGATGCGGCCGATCAGCATGCGCACGTCGCTCAGGTTGCGGTAGAGCAGCGTGCCGTAGGTGGCGGCCAGCAGCAGCACGAAGCCCTGGAAGACGGCGTTTTCGATGAGTGCATCGCTCGGCCGCGGAACGATGGCGCCGGGCGCCGCCGCAACGGATTCGCTGCCGAAGACGGCCTGTGCGGTCGTGTCGCGCCAGCCGACGTCCGGCCCGCAGGAGCCGGTGTCCGCCGGAAAGAGGAGCCCGCCGTGGCCCAAGCGGGCCGTATCGGTCGGGAACAGGCTCGTGTCCGCCGGAAGGAGGAGGCTGTCGCGGTGATTTGCCGCCGTATCGGCCGGCGTGCGCGACAGGGTGTCACCGGACGGTGCACCCACAGCAGACCACCGGACGGAGTCCGTCGTATCGGCTGCCGCAGCTCCTGCCGCGGGGCCGGTCGTGGCCTCCGGATGCGGCGTGGTGCCGGCTGTGAAGCCCCCCGACCGCCCGATTGTCCCGACCGTTCCGGCGCTTTGGTATGTCAGTGAATCGGTCATCCGGCGAAGGTGCGTTTGAGGAGGATGCGGATGGTCGTGCCCTTGCCGATCTCGGAATCGACGACGAAGATCTTGCCCTGGTGGTACTCCTCGACGATGCGGCGCGAGAGCGAAAGCCCGAGGCCCCAGCCGCGGGTCTTGGTCGTGAAGCCCGGCTCGAAGATGCGTTTCCAGTTGCTCTTGGGGATGCCCTTGCCCGTGTCGCGCACGTCGATCATCACGTTGCGGTCATCCGACGAGATCTTCACGTCGATCGTGCCGTGCCCCTGCAGGGCGTCGAGTGAGTTCTTCATGAGGTTCTCCACGACCCACTCGAAGAGGGCCGAGTTGATGTTGGCCTGCACCGGGGCGATGGCCAGTCCGTTGTAGTCGAGCGTGACGTTGCGCGGGATGCGCTTGCGGAAGTACATGACCGACTCGCCGACCACCTCGTTGATGTTGGCCGGAGTGAGCGGTGTCTCGGAGCCGATCTTCGAGAAGCGGTCGACGATCTTCATCAGGTGGGCGAGGTCCTTCTGCATCTCGTCGACGGCCGACTGGTCGATGTCCTGCGCCCGCAGGTATTCGAGCCACCCCAGGAGCGACGAGGTCGGCGTGCCGAGCTGGTGGGCGGTCTCCTTGGCCAGCCCGATCCACACGCGGTTCTGCTCGTCGTGCTTCGACGAGCGGAAGGCGATGAATCCCAGCGTGATGAACGCCGCGATGACCAGCAGCTGGATGTAGGGGAAGTAGTAGAGCGACTTGAGCAGCGCCGACTTGCCGTAGAAGATGATGTAGTAGTAGCTGTCGGTCCACCAGAAGCGGACCGTGCGCGGGGTGTTCTCCTCGGTGAACTTCTCGATCTGGCGGCGCAGCCTGTCGGGATGGTCGATGACCTCTTCGGGAATCAGGTGCGAGTAGTTGACCACCTCGAGGTCCTGGTTGGTGATGATGAAGGGGATGTTGTTGTTGTTCGAGATGAGGTCCTCGACGAGCGGGTCCTGCGTCTGGATCGTGCCGCTGAGCACCTCGCGGTTCACGCGCTCCATGGCGTGGGCCCAGAGGGCGACGTCGTGCTGCTCCTTCTCCTTGAGCCGTTGGGCCATGTTGTTGGTGTAGAGCAGCGAGAGGCCGCCCAGCACCACGCCCACGACGATCACCACCACGCGGTTGCGGAATGAAAATATGTCACGTCGCAGTTTCATACGGAATCTTCCTTGTCAAAACATCTCAAAAACACCTGCCTGTAAAAATACCCGCCTGTCAGAACCTCTGTCCGTCGGATCGCCCGTCTGTCCGTCGGATCGCTCGCCTGTCCGTCGGATCGCCCGTCTGTCTCGGAGCGCCGCCAGTCAGGAGTGTCGGCCGCTCCGCACGGCGGGACGCCGCCTGCCCGTCGCTACTTTTTCTTCGTATCCTGCTCGGTGGTGATGCGGCGGTATTCGTCGGGCGACTGCAACACCCCGACGGCCTGCTGCAGCTCGGCGTCGTCCGTGAGCGAGTGCTCGATGACCCCCGCCGTATAGGCGTGGCGCAGGATGATGTCGTTGTTGATCGCCTCGACGACCTCCCGGCGGTAGGTCTCCAGGTTGGTCTGCGTGTCGTCCTTCAGCTCCGACTCCACGCGCTCGAACTTCGCGGCCAGCTCCTCGAAGCGGTCCTCCTCGGCGGCCTTCTTCAGCGCCTTGAGCGCCCGCCGCGTGTCGGATTCGTAGGGCACCTTCTTGTCTTTCATGAACTCCGCGAAGTCGGCATAGTCGGCATCGGTGATCGTGAAGGTGCGCACGTCGATCGTGTCGCCCGCATGGCGGCGCATGTAGTCGTCGCCGAAATCCTCGATGAATCCCAGGGCGTAGAGCGTCACGGCGAAGCGCGAGACGTACTCGGGTTCGGTGACGAGGTCGGGCATGATGCCGCCGCCGTCATAGACCTTGCGTCCGGCGCGCGTCGTGAACTCCGAGATGAGCGAGTCGGGCACCGTGCGGACGCTGCCCTGCTGCGAGTGGGAGTAGTCGATGGCCTGGATGCAGCGGCCCGAGGGGATGTAGTATTTCGCCGTCGTGAGCTTGAGCATGGTGTTGTAGCCCAGCGGGCGGGTCGACTGCACGAGCCCCTTGCCGAAGCTGCGCTGCCCGACGAGCACCGCGCGGTCGAGGTCCTGCAGGGCGCCGGCCACGATCTCGGCGGCCGAGGCCGTATTGCCGTTCACAAGCACCGCGAGGGGCAGGTCGGGCAGGATCGGCTCCGACTCGGTGCGGTAGGCCTGCCGCGAATCCGCCGTGCGGCCCTTCGTGCTCACGACCTCGGTCCCCTTGGGCACGAACATCGAGAGGATCTTCACCGCCTCCTGCATGATGCCGCCGCCGTTCGAGCGGTAGTCGAGCATAAGGCCCTTCAGTTCACCCTCGCGGCGCAGCCGCTCGACGGCCGCACGCATCTCCTCGTAGCACCCTTCGGTGAAGTCGCTGTGGCGGATGTAGCCGATGCCGTCGGTCACCCATCCGGCGTAGGGCACGCCCGGGATGGCGATCCGCTCGCGGCGGATCGCGACGCTTTGGCGCGTGCCGTCGAGGTGTTCGACCGTCACCTTCACCGTCGAGCCCGGCTCGCCCTTGAGCCGCTCGGAGACCTGTTCGGTCGTGAAGCCCCGGGCATCCTTGCCGTCGATGGCGATGATCTTGTCGCCGATCTTGAGCCCGGCCTTGTCGGCCGGGGAGTGCTGATAGGGCTGTGCAATGCGCACGTAGTCCTCCTTCTGGCGGATGAGCGAGCCGATGCCGCCGTACTTGCCCGTCGTGAGGAGCTCGAAATCCTGCATCCCCTCCTCGGGAATGTACTCCGTATAGGGGTCGAGGTCCTCGACCATGCCGCGGGCGGCCCCCTCCATCAAGTGGTCGGGGTCGACCTCGTCGACATACTCCAGCGAGAGGGCCCGCATCATGTTGACCGTGATCTCCATGTTGCGTCCCAGCCCGAAGTCGTTGCGTGCGGCGAAGAGCGTGAGGGCGGCCGCCGCAACGAGCGCGCCGCCGACGGCGGCTCCCTTGATCTTACTTTTCATTGCGTCTTTTCATTTGCAGGTACGAGTCCAGCCGGTACTGCACGCGGGCCACGCCGCGGCGGATGCCGTCCAGCTCGATCCATTGTCCGTACTGCGAAACCCTGATCTCGTCCTCCCACAACAGCAGCAGCTTCTGCACGAAGCCGTCGGCGCGGAAGAAGAGCGTGCCCTCCTCCTCGCGGCGCAGCGAGAAGCCCGCCGAGCGGAAGGCGTTGACGATCTGCTCGCGGTCGAGTTCCGTGTCTCCCTCGACGCGGCGCACGATGAAGCCGAAGCGGGGGTAGCAGAGCGCCAGCACGACGACCACGACCGGCAGCAGCAGTCCGCGTGTCGTGTGGAACATCACGTAGAAGGTCTCCCGGATGGTGAGCGTCGAGCCCATGGCGCGGTTCAGCGCCATGATGGCCACCAGCAGAACGCACAGGGCGACAAAATATTTTGCGGAACGGATCAGATACTTTTTCATGGCTTTGTTTTTTTGTCGGATTCTTTGAATTTCAAATCGTGGGGATGTGGGCGGCTGAAAGCCCCGTGTCCCTCTATGCCTTCTCCTCCTGCGGCGGGACGATCCGGCCGACGGCGTCGGCGACCTGCTGCATGAGCCACTTGGGGGTCGACGTGGCGCCGCAGATGCCCACCGACGCGGCGCCGGCGAACCATTGCGGCTCCAGCTCGGCGGCCTCCTCGATGTTGTAGGTCGCCGCGTTGGCGCGGCGGCACACCTCGAAGAGGACCTTGCCGTTCGAGGACTTGCGCCCGCAGACGAAGATCACGACGTCGAAGCGCCGGGCGAAGGCCTCCAGGTGCTCCTCGCGGTTGGCCACCTGCCGGCAGATCGTATCCTCGATCCGCACCTGCGCGGGGTCGGCCGCGCGGCGGCGCATCTCGTCGCACAGCCGCTCGAAGAGGGCGATGCTCTGCGTCGTCTGCGAGAGGAAGTAGACCGGCCGCGCGAAGTCGATGGCGTCGAGGTCCTGCGGCCCCTCGATGACGATCGTCGGGGCGTCGACCTGCCCCGTGAGCCCTACCACCTCGGCGTGCCCCCGCTTGCCGAGGATCACCACCTGCCCGCCTATGGGGCGCATGAGTTCGTGGGCCCGGACGACGCGCGTCTGAAGCCGTGCCACCACCGGACAGGTGGCGTCGATCAGGTCGATGCCCAGCCCGCGGGCCCGCGCATAGGTCGTCGGCGGCTCGCCGTGCGCCCGGATGAAGAGGCGGCACCCCGCCAGGCGGGGCATCTCGTCGTGCGTCACGGTCTGCAGCCCGAGGCGTTCGAGACGCTGCACCTCGATGCGGTTGTGGACGATGTCACCGAGCGAATAGACCGTGCCGCCCTCCGCGAGGGCCTTCTCGGCCTCCGTGATCGCCCGGACCACGCCGAAGCAGAATCCCGATTTGTCGTCTATTTCGATGCGCACGCCGCCTTGAATTTATCGAGGAACCATACCATCTGTTCGTCGACGGTCATGTGGCTGTTGTCCAGTACGATGGCGTCGTCGGCCTGCCGCAGGGGCGACACGGCGCGGCTCATGTCGGCCTTGTCGCGCTCGCGGACGTTGCGCTCGATCTCCTCGAGTGTCACATGCTCGCCCTGGGCCGTCAGTTCATCGTAGCGGCGCTGCGCCCGCACCGCGGGGTCGGCCGTCATGAAGAGCTTGAGCTCGGCGTCGGGGAAGACCACCGTGCCGATGTCGCGGCCGTCCATCACCACGCCGCGGCGGCGCCCCATCTCCTGCTGCATGGCCACGAGCTTGCGCCGCACCTGCGGGATGGCGCTCACGCGGCTCACGCAGTTCGAGACCTCGATCGTGCGGATCTTGCCCTCGACCAGGTCGCCGTTGACGTAGATGTCGCTCGCACCCCGCTCGGGGTTGAAGCGGAAGGTGATCGAGATGTCGTCGAGCAGCCGCACGACGGCCTCCTCGTCGACCATGCCCGAGCGGATGGCGCCGTGCTCGAGGGCGTAGAGCGTCACGGCGCGGTACATGGCGCCCGTGTCGATGAAGATATAGCCCAGGCGTGCGGCGATGGCCTTGGCGAAGGTGCTCTTGCCGCAGGACGAGAAGCCGTCCACGGCGATTATGATTTTCTTTTCAGTGTCCGACATTGGGGAATATGTCAAAAAAGGTGGATAGTATCGTGTAGATGCCGAGAATGCCGATCAGGAGCCCGGCGATGTGGTTGATCGTGAGCATGTGGCGGGGGCGGAAGCGGCGGCGGAAGAGGTTGAGCACGCAGGCCAGCAGGGTCCACCACGCCGCGGCGCCGCCGAAGAAGCCGATGATGACGAAGACGGCGCGCATGAAGCCCTCGAATCCCGAGTCGGTCATGTCGACGCTCGAAATCTTGAAGACGGCGAAGAAGGCGAGGATGTAGGGCACGACCATGATGAAGTTGGCGATCGTCAGGCCGAAGATCGAGGCGAAGTCCTGCCACAGGGAGCTCTTTCCGGCGCGGTTGCGGCGGATCTGCGGCACGGGGTTCTGCGAGAAGATGTAGACGCCGACGATGACGACGAAGATGCCGCCGATGACGCGCAGCAGCGTGTTGTACTGCTCGATCTGGGTCTGGAGCATCGAGTAGAAGAAGAGGGCCGCCATGGCCATGAAGGTGTCGGCGCAGGCGACGCCGATGCCCGAGACGATGCCCGAGCGGCGGCTTTTCGAGAGGGTGCGCTGGATGCAGAGCACCGCCACGGGGCCGACCGTGATCGAAGCCGCGAGCCCCACGCAGATGCCGCGGAAAAGGACTGCCAGAATGTCGAATGCCATTTTTTACGTTTTGCCGTGCTCCGTCGAGCGCGGGTTAATACTCCTCTCCTCTTGGGAAGGCAAAGATACGAAAAAGCTCCGATTTCCGCGTAGCGGCGGGCAAAAAAAGGGGAGGTGTTTGTTCCGTCCGTCGGGGGATGTTGATAAAATATCGAAAACTTTTGGCGGCGGAGATACCGGCGGCGGCCCGAAATTCGTTATTTTTGTGAAACAACACCTTATCGATCATGGCGGAGATGAAACAATTCGGGCTCGACGTGGAGCTCGGCGACGACGTGGCCCAGGGCCACTACTCGAATCTGGCGATCATATCGCATTCGACTTCGGAGTTCATTCTCGACTTCGCGACCGTGCTGCCGGGCGTGCAGAAGGCGCGGGTGAAGAGCCGCATCATCCTGACGCCCGAACATGCCAAACGGCTGCTGCGCTCGCTGCAGGAGAACATCGTGCGCTACGAGACGAACGTGGGCAAGATCGAGATACCCAAGCCGCAGCCCGCATCGGACGGCGGTCCCAAGATGGGACAGGCCTGATCCGCGGGGGCCGGAGGTCCAAAGGGGCAAAGGACCGGAGGGTCAGAGAACCGGAAGGCCGGATAGGCGGAGAGCCGGAAGTCTGGATGGGCGGAGAGCCGGATGGGCGGATAGGCGGAGAGCCGGAGTGCGGAGGAGTGCGGCGGTCGGCCGGCGGGCGGCGGACGGCTGCGGGACGGACGCTTCCGTGCCGGAGGGCGGCTGCCGTGCGGAGAGACGCATGCCGGGTTTCCCGATCCTGCGTCTGTGCATCTTGACCCTGCGCCCGTGCATACCGAACGGGCCCAGCCGAAGCAACCTGCCGGAGCGACCTGCCGCGGCTGTGCCCGGGTTTGTCCCCGGGCGGAACGCACCTGCCCCGGCGCTGCCTGCAACCGAAGATACGAAGAATCCGTCCGGATTGGTCCGGACGGATTCTTTCTGTTTCGGTATGGCGTCGGAGCGTCCTACAAAGCCTCGGCCACGACGTAGGTGCTGCCGCCGATGAAGATCATGTCCTCGGCTGCGGCCAGCTCGCGGGCCCGGGCCACGGCGGCCTTCACGTCGCCGACCGCCTCGCCCTGCAGACCGTAGATCGCCGCCTTGGCCGTCAGTTCGTCGGCCGGCAGGGCCCGTTCGCTGCGGGCCTGCGTGAAGATGTAGTGCGCGTCGCGGGGCAGCAGGGGCAGGATGTGCGCCAGGTCCTTGTCGCGCACGAAGCCCATGACGCAGTAGAGCTCCCGGTGTGGCGTGCTCTTGAGCTGCTCGGCCACGTAGGCGATGCCGTGGGCGTTGTGTCCCGTGTCGCAGACGGTGAGCGGCTCGCGGCCGAGCGTCTGCCAGCGTCCCCTGAGCGAGGTGTTGGCCGCGGCGCAGCGCATTCCTTCGATGTAGGCGCGGCGCGAGATGGTCAGCGGCGTCTCCTCGTGCAGGAAGTCCACGGCGGCCGAGGCCGTGATGACGTTGTGCACCTGATAGTTGCCCTGCAGGTCCAGTTCGACGTCGAACTCATGTCCGTCGCGCGTGCGGCGCAGGCGGAAGAGCTGGCTCTCGCCCTCGATGCGGTGCTCTTCGCACGTGAAGACCTGCTCGGCATAGACGACCTTCGACTTGTTGGCCGCGGCGGCCTGCTCGATGACGCTGTTGTAGCGCACGTCGCTCTCGCCGATGACCACCGGAATGCTCTTCTTGATGATGCCGGCCTTCTCGGCGGCGATCTTCTGGAGCGTGTCGCCCAGCAGGGCCGTGTGCTCCAGCCCGATGTTGGTGATGATGCTCAGGATCGGCACGATGACGTTCGTGGCGTCGAGCCGTCCGCCGAGCCCCGTCTCGATGACGGCCACCTCGACCTCGCTCTGCGCAAAGTAGTCGAAAGCCATGGCCGTCGTCATCTCGAAGAACGAGAGGTCGAGTTCGACCATCTTGTCATGGTGCTTGTCGACGAAGTTGACGACCTTCTGCTTGGGGATCATCTCGCCGTCGACGCGGATGCGTTCGCGGAAGTCCTGCAGGTGGGGCGAGGTGAAGAGCCCCGTGCGGTATCCGGCCTGCTGGAGCACCGAGGCGATGATGTGCGACACGGACCCTTTGCCGTTCGTTCCGGCGACGTGGATCGTGAAGAAGTTGCGCTGCGGATTGCCCAGGTGTCGGCAGAACGCGGCGATGCGCTCCAATCCCGGCTTGTAGGCCGTCGCGCCCTTGGTTTCAAATGCCGGGAGCGACTGGAAGAGGAATTCGAGGGTTTGATTGTAGTTCATATCGGGATGCGGATTGTATTACGGTACGAGGTAATTCCGCCGCTTGACGCGGTAGGCGACGAAGTAGAGCACCGAGAGCAGCGTCACGTACTGTGCGATGCGGCCCAGGTAGTCGCCGTAGCGGGTGTAGAAGGTCCGTGCGGAGCAGAGTGGCACGCGCGCCGTGAGGACGCCGCGCTCCTCCCAGCCGAGGGTCTCGCCCACCTCGCCGCGCGGGGAGATGAATCCCGAGCGGCCGGTGTTGGCCGAGCGGGCGATGGCGCGGCGGTGCTCGATGGCGCGCAGGCGCGAGATCGAGAAGAGGTGGCGGTAGCCGGGCGTATCGCCCCACCAGCCGTCGTTCGAGACGATGGCCATGAACTGGGCGCCGCGGCGCACGAAATCGCCGAAGAAGTCGCCGTAGAGCCCCTCGTAGCAGATTGCCGGGCCCATGCGCACGCCGCCGTGCTCGAAGGCCGTGCCGTGCTGTCCCATGCCGATCTGCCCCACGACGCCGCCCAGGTCGATGACGAGAAACTGCATGAGGTCGAAGACGATCGTCGGGGTGTTCTCCACGCCGATGACCAGCTTGCCCTTGTGGTGGATCTGCATCCGTCCGGCGGAGTCGAGCCCCACGGCCGCGTTGAAGTTGTCGTAGCGGGCCTCACTGAAGGGGATGCTGCGGGCCGTGCGGGGGTAGACGCCGCCGGTGTAGAGCACGCGCGTCCCGGCTCCGGTGACGAGCAGGGCGCCGGGGTGTGCGGCGCGCAACGTGTCGCGCAGCTGCTGCCAGAAGGCGCCCGGAGCGGAGCCGCCGGGCTGCTCCGTGAGCCCCGGCTCCCAGTAGTAGCCCGGCACGGCGGTCTCGGGCAGGAGGATGAAGTCGGCATCGGACGGCACCTGCGCCAGCAGCTCCAGGATGTTGCGCTCCTGCAGCGCCTCGTCCTCGTGGAACTTGTCGTAGCAGTCGACGTTGGGCTGGATGATGCTCACCGTGACGCTCCCCTCGTCGGGGTCGTCCCACGTCCATCCGACAAGGAGCGAGCCGATGACGGGCAGCAGCAGGGCTGCGGCCGCCGCGCTCCAGCGCCGGAGGTTGCGGCGCTGCTGCCACGCCTCGAAAAAGAGGATGTTGCAGACGAGCACCCAGAGCGAGCCGCCGAAGACGCCGGTATATTCATACCACTGCACGGCCCACACGTCGTGCGAGAATCCGTTGCCGAGGATGAGCCACGGCCACGAGAACTCCCCCGTCGTGTACCAGTATTCGGTCATAATCCATGCCGCGACGAGCGTCGTGTAGGCCAGGGCCTTGGGGGCGCGCTTGGAGACGGTATGGAAGAGCATGAAGGCGATCAGGTTGAGGGTAGTCGAGACGAGGGTCGCCGCGACGGGCCCCACGGGCGTGGCGTACCAGATCCACCAGACGGTGGCGGCGTTCCACAGCACGAACGTGAGGGTCGCCCAGCCGAACATGCCCCACCAGGCGCGGCGCGAGGCGTCGTAGGAGGCGCTCACCCACAGCAGCGGGACGAGCGCCACGGGCAGGGTGAATCCCGTCGCACCGAGCCACGCCGGAGCGAGCAGGAGCGCCGAAAGAAGGACCGCCGCGAATCTTCGAGACATTGGGTGAGATTTTATGCCGACAAAAGTACGCAAACGGGGGCATTTTTCAAAATAATTCCTACATTTGTACAAACCCCTCAAACCCCTCGGAGATGAAGACGTTTATGATGTGGTGGTGCGCTCTGGCGTGCCTGCTGCTTGCCGGATGCCGTGCGCACGACGGTTACTCGGTGCGCGACGGCGTGATTGTTTTCGACGAACCCGCCCGCGAGCCCGGACAGCGGTCGGTGCTCGGCTTCCGCTGCGCACCGATCGACACGGTTCGTGTGGGATTCATCGGCCTGGGCATGCGCGGCCCGGGGGCCGTGGAGCGTTTCACGCACCTCGACGGCGTGGAGATCCGCGCGCTGTGCGACCTATACCCCGAGCGGGTAGCCTCCGCGCAGGAGATTCTCGTGCGGCGCGGCCTGCCCGAAGCGGCCTCCTACAGTGGCGAGGAGGGGTGGAAGGAGCTCTGCCGCCGCGACGACATCGACCTGGTCTACATCGCCACGCCGTGGCAGCTGCACACCCCGATGGCGGTCTACGCCATGGAGCAGGGCAAGCACGTGGCCCTCGAGGTCCCCGCGGCGATGACGCTCGAGGAGTGCTGGCAGCTGGTCGATACGGCCGAGCGGACGCAACGCCACTGCATGATGCTCGAAAACTGCGTCTACGACTTCTTCGAGCTGACGACGCTCCACATGGCCCAGTTGGGGCTCTTCGGGGAGATTCTCCACGTCGAGGGCTCCTATATCCACAACCTGGAGGAGTTCTGGGACTACTACCAGGGCAACTGGCGGCTGGACTTCAACCAGAAGAACCGCGGCGACGTCTACGCCACGCACGGGCTCGGCCCCGCGTGCCAGCTGCTGGATATCCACCGCGGCGACCGGATGAGCTACCTGGTGGCGATGGACACCAAGTCGGTCAACGGGCTGAAACTCGCACGCGAGAAGATGGGCGCCAAGACCTTTGCCAACGCCGACCATACGCTCACGCTCATCCGGACCGAGCAGGGGCGCACGATCCACCTCCAGCACAACGTCTACACGCCGCGGCCCTACAGCCGCATGTACCAGCTGACCGGCACGGAGGGCTTCGCCAACAAGTACCCCGTCGAGGGGTATGCCTTCCGGCCCGAGCAGCTGGCCGGCAGCGGCATCCCGGACCACGAGAACCTCTCGGCGCACGGCTTCGTACCGGAGGAGGTGAAGGAGCAGCTGATGGCCCGCTACAGGCACCCGATCCTGCTCGAGGTCGGGGAGAAGGCGCGCGAGGTGGGCGGCCACGGCGGCATGGACTTCATCATGGACTACCGGCTGATCTACTGCCTGCACCACGGCCTGCCGCTCGATCAGGATGTCTACGATGCGGCCGAATGGTCGTGCATCGGGGCCCTGACGCGCATGTCGCTCGCGCACAACAGCGCTCCGGTGGCCGTTCCGGACTTCACGCGCGGCGACTGGGCGAAGATCGACGGCTACCGCCACGCCCTGGTGGTCGAGTAGGCTCCGGCATGGCGTTTGTGTCCCGACAACGGGACTTTTTGCCGTTTTTCGGCCGCCGCAGTGGCCGAATCCCGAAAAAACGGAGTATCTTTGTTCCTACTTTCGTGTAATTGCCGGATCGGAATGGGACGGAAAATCGCTGTGCTGTTCGACCTTTTGTCGGTCGTCACATCGGGGCTGCTGCTTGCTGCGGCCCTGCTGTGCCGTCATGCGTCGGACATCTCGCCCGAGACCGGCCGCTTCTGGGCGCTGCTGGCCCTCTCCATGCCGGGGGTACTGCTGCTGAATCTGGCGGCGCTGCTCTACTGGCTGCTGCGCCGCCGCTGGCTGGTCTGCCTGCTGCCGCTCGCGGCGCTGCTCTCCAACGGCGAATACGTGGCAGCCATGGTGCAGCTCCATCCCGCCGCGGATGCCCGGACCCGCTCCGACCTGCGTGTGGCGTCACTCAATGCCTTCAACTTCAATTTGGGGGAATCCCGCTACCGCACGGCGCATGCCGTGGCCGGGATCATGTCCCGGGAGCGGGTCGACGTGCTTTGTTTGCAAGAAGTACCGACTCTTCCCATTGATAGCATATTTCGGTATTTTGCGGCGCGGATGCCTTATTTTGTACAAGAAAGTAGTGAAATGATCTTGAGTCGTTATCCAATTTTAGACCATCGTTATGCTCGGTTTGCCGATTCCTGGAATGCCTACCTTTTGGTTGATCTTGCCGTTGGAGAAGATACGGTGCGGGTTGTTTCGGTGCACCTGCAGACCACCGGCGTTGCCGCACTGCGTGCCCGCTACCGGAAGGAGCACGACCGCGAGGCGCCCGTTGAGGCGCTGCTGGGCGAGGTGGAGCGCAACAGCCGACTCCGGGCCCGACAGGTCCATGAACTGGAGCGGCTGATCGACTCCGTGCGCGGGCCGCTCATCCTGGCCGGCGATTTCAACGACACCCCCTCTTCGTACACCTACCGCCGCATCGACAGCCGTCTGCAGGACGGGTTCCGGGCCGCCGGCCGCGGCTACGGCAGCACGTTCCGTTCCCTGGGCGGGGTGCTGCGCATCGACTACATCTTCTGCAACGACTCCCTGCGGTGCGTCGGCTACCGCACGCTGCCCGACACGGTCAGCGACCACCGGGCCGTCATCGCCGATTTCCGGTTCGTGCGGTAATACGCCTTCCGGTGCGGCAAAACCCCGCGCCGAAATTTGCGGATTCGGATATTATCCCTATCTTTGCGTTGCAAAGGTCTCCGCGACACACCCGCCCGGGCGGGCCGATGTCGGGATGAAAAGGGAATGCAGTGAGAATCTGCGACAATACCCGTTGCTGTGAGTTTCTGCCCCTCGGGGCGCAAGGAGTTCCGCAATCTTTGCCACTGGCCGTCAGGCCGGGAAGGCGCGGAACCGGAACGAGTCAGAAGACCTGCCTTTGGCGTTTTTACGTGATTTGCAACCTGCGGGATTACGGGTGGAAATCAAAACGGCGATATCATCTCTTTCCGACGTCCGGTCAGATCTCCGTTTGCGGCAGATCGTATGAAGGGCAGGGTGCGCATCCGTTTTGAACCTCCGCACACCGTATTCCGCGACACATGCGGCCGACAACTGTCTGTCGGCGCGGGAGCCGCCGGCTTTCCGGCGGAGCGGCACGGACCCCCGCGGGGCCGGGCCCTCTCCCGACATCGCCTGAATCCCCGCAACCCGGGGGCCGGATTTTTTGGAGATTAGTGGGTTTGTTGTCTGCCATACAACATATGCCTCCGGCCTCCCGTTGCGGGGATTTTCCATGCCCGGCTGCCGCCCTGCGGCGTTTGTACGGCAGAACGGTCCGCTTTCAGGCCCCGGACCGGTATTTCGGTTTCAGACCGCCGATCCGGATCCTCCTCTTCGTGACTGACAACGGCCTGACAGTCGAACTCCTTGAGGTAGAAACAGGAATTCAATGACGTTGCGGACTCGCCCGGAGGAAACGGGACGGAGATGCGAAACACGTTGCCGGCGTGCCTGCCGACCCTTGAGGTCGCGGTTCGGATGCGGGTGTGGCCGGACTGTTCGCTCAGAATGGGGCGCATCGGTGTCCCGCAGTCGTCTTTCGGCAGGCGGCAGATGGGGGGCGAATCCCGCCAGCGCCTCCTGCCACATACGAAAAAGAGGTCGCATCCTGCGATGCAACCTCCTGGTTTTCGAGCCGAAACCGAGATTTGAACTCGGGACCCCTTCATTACGAGTGAAGTGCTCTACCGCTGAGCTATTTCGGCCTGGGAAGACTTCCTGTCTCCTTTCGGACTGCAAATATCTGAAAAAATTTCTTTTCCTGCAACAATTTTGCAAAAAATCTCTCATTTCTTCTTATCTTCGCGTTTGAAATAATCCCATACTCTTGAATTTACGATGATTACTTTTTTGGTGTGCCTGGCCCTGCTGGTGGGGGCATATTTCATTTATGGCCGTTATCTGGAGCGGCTCGTGGGGGTTGACCCGGCGGCTGAGACGCCCTGCCGGAAGCTCTATGACGGTGTGGATTACGTGCCGCTGCCGCGCTGGCGCATCTTTCTGATCCAGCTGCTCAACATTGCCGGGCTGGGCCCGATTTTCGGTGCCGTGCTCGGTGCCGCCTACGGTCCCGTGGCCTTTCTGTGGATCACCTTCGGCGGCATCTTCCTCGGGGCGATGCACGACTTCGTGGCCGGGGTCATCTCCCTGCGGCACGACGGGGCGAGCCTTCCCGAGTCGGCCGGGCATTACCTCGGCCGCGGCACCCGCCTCTTCATGCGGCTCTTCTCGGTGGGACTCATGGTCCTTGTCGGGGCGGTCTTCCTCTCGCAGCCCGCGTCGCTGATCGTCAACAGGCTCGACATCCCGGCACTCGAAGGGGAGGCCTTCGGCGGATTCTCGTGGCTGATGCTCCTCGTGCTGGGCGTGATCCTCGTCTACTACATTGCGGCCACGCTGCTGCCCGTCGACAAGATCATCGGGCGCATCTATCCCGTGTTCGGCGTCGCGCTGCTCTTCATGGCGCTGGGCGTGCTCTTCGTCCTGCTCTTCAGCGGGCGCTACACCATTCCCGAGTTCACGTCGTTCGAGAACTGCCTGACCGACGCCCGCGAGTTCCCGATCGTGCCGATGCTCTTCACGACGATCGCCTGCGGCGCCATCTCGGGCTTCCATGCCACGCAGTCGCCCCTGATGGCCCGCTGCATGCGCAGCGAGGGCGAGAGCCGTTCGGTCTTCTACGGTGCGATGATCTCCGAGTCGATCGTTGCCCTGATCTGGGCCGCCATCGGCATGGCCTTCTGGGGCGACGTTGCGGGGCTGAACGCCGCCATCGCCCGGTACGACGGGCAGGCGGCCATCCTCATCGACCTGATCGCCACCGAGACGCTCGGTCCCGTGCTGGCCGCCTTCGTCATCTTCGGCGTCGTGGCCTGCGCCATCACCTCCGGCGATACGGCCTTCCGTTCGGCACGTCTGATCGTCGCCGACTTCCTCGGCATCGAGCAGCGCTCGCTGCGCAAGCGCATCTGGATCAGCCTGCCGCTCTTCGCCGCGGGGCTCGTCATCATCTTCGCCCTGCCGTTCCAGGTCATGTGGAGCTACTTCGCCTGGATGAACCAGACGCTGGCCGTCGTGACGCTCTGGATGATCGTCGTCTACTTCGCCCGGCGGGGCCGCGGGGTGGCCGTGGGGCTGATCCCCGCCCTCATCATGACTTACGTCTGTGCCAGCTATATCTTCGTCTCACCGCTCATGTTCGGCATGCACAACCGCGTGGCAGCCTATGTGCTGGGCGGGGTGCTGACGCTGGCCATGCTCGTGTGGATCATCATCAAACTGCGTCGCGACCATGCAAAAGGCAATGCTTAACCCGACCCCCGACCAGACCTTCGAGGTGATCGGCGAGGGTCCCTACGATTTTTCCCGCGTCCTGCGCCACAGCCGCGAACTGCAACAGGCGGGCCGTGTCGAGGAGGCCTGCAACGAACGTTTCCAGGCTTTCCAGCGGCTGGCGGAGCTGATTCCCGAACAGGAGGAGGTGATCCTCGAGTGGAACCACCGCAACTCGCGTGCGGCGCTCGAGCTGATCGAGGCCTCGGCCATCGACCACTTCCTGATCAACGACTTCGAGATGTCGGCGGCGCTGCTGGAGATGCTGCTGGAGCTCGACCCCGAAGACCACCTCGAGGGGAGCGAGCTGCTGGCGTTCGACTACCTGGCCATGGACGAGCAGGAGCTCTTCGACGAGGTCATCAACGACATCTCGGACAAGTGCGCCAGCCGGGAGCTGCTGTTGCTGTGGTCGGTCTACCGGCGTGACGGCCGCCTGCCGCAGGGGGAGCTGCAACGCTTCCGCACGCGCTTTGCCCCCTATTTCGCGGAATTCACCGCGGCGGAGCACCCGGCCGACGAGGCCTACCTGCGCGACATCGAGAGCGAACACCCCTCCGTCGCGGCGCAGGCCCGCGAACTGTGGCTGCGGACCGAGAACCTGTGGGTGCTGTGGCCCGGGTTCATCGAGGCGCTCCGCGCCGCACGCTGATCCTCTTCGGAGGAGAGCCTCGCTGATCCCTTTCCGGAGGGGGCCACGCTGATCCCTTTCGGGTGCCGTCCCGGGCCGCGCGCTGGTTCCTTTCGAGACGGTCCAGCCCGGGCCGCGCGCTGCTCCTTTCCGGAAATGTCCCGGACGTCGTTTCCGCTTTGAATAAAACCATGAAAAACAGATAATTATGAAATCATCTCTCCTTTTTGCCGCCCTGCCTTCGGCGGCGCTGCTGTCCGGCTGCGGGGAGCAGGCCGTTCCGGCCCCGCCGCGCCCCAACATCATCTTCATCTATGCCGACGACCTGGGCATCGGCGACTTGAGCTGCTACGGCGCCACGAAGATCTCGACGCCCAACATCGACCGGCTGGCCGCCCAGGGACAGCGCTTCACCAATGCCTATGCGACCTCGGCCACGAGTACGCCGTCGCGATTCGGCCTGCTGACGGGCATGTACCCGTGGCGGCAGGAGAATACGGGCATCGCCCCGGGCAACTCGGAACTGATTATCGACACGGCCTGCCATACGCTGGCCGATGCCCTGCATGGTGAGGGCTACGCCACGGGCGCCGTGGGCAAGTGGCACCTCGGCCTCGGCCCTGCGGGCGGCACGAACTTCAATGCGGAGATCCGTCCCGGGGCCCGCGATATCGGCTTCGACTACGAGTTCCTGATCCCCGCGACGGTCGACCGCGTGCCGTGCGTCTTCGTCGAGGACGGCCATGTCGTGGGGCTGGACCCCGCCGATCCGATCACGGTGAGCTATACGCAGAAGGTCGGCGACTGGCCCACGGGCGAGGAGAACCCCGAGCTGGTGACCCTCAAGCCGAGCCAGGGCCACAACAACACGATCATCAACGGCATCCCGCGCATCGGCTGGATGACGGGCGGCCGCGCCGCGCTGTGGGTCGACGAGCACATCGCCGATACGATCACGGCCAAGGCCACGCGCTTCATCGCGCAGCACCGCGACGAGCCCTTCTTCCTCTACATGGGTACGCAGGACGTGCACGTGCCGCGCGTGCCGCATCCGCGTTTTGCGGGCAAGAGCGGACTGGGGACCCGGGGCGACGTGATTCTGCAACTCGACTGGACAATCGGCGAGGTGATGCGCACACTCGACAGCCTCGGCATTGCCGACAATACGCTGCTGATTTTCACCTCGGACAACGGACCGGTCATCGACGACGGCTACCAGGACCGGGCGCTCGAACTGCTCGACGGCCATACGCCGATGGGCATCTATCGCGGCGGCAAGTACAGCCTCTACGAGGCCGGCACGCGCGTGCCGTTCATCGTGCGGTGGCCGGCGCGTGTGCGTCCGGGCGAACAGCCGGCGCTCTTCTCGCAGATCGACGTCTACCGCTCGCTGGCCGCGCTCACGGGAGCCGAGGTGCCGGCCGGGGCGGCGCCCGACAGCCGTGACTGCCTTCCGGTGCTGCTGGGCGAGTCGCACGACGACCGCGAGTATGTCGTGCAGCAGAACCTGAACAACACGCTGGCGATCATCTCCGGCCGCTGGAAATACCTTGAGCCGAGCGACGGCCCGCGGCTCGAATACTGGACGAAGACCGAACTGGGCAACGCGCCCGAGCCGCAGCTGTACGACCTTTCGACCGACCCGTGCGAGTTGAACGACGTGGCAGCGGAGCACCCCGACATCGTGAAGTCGCTCTCGTCGAAGCTCGCCGAGGTGCGCGGCGCCGTCCGCCCGACGACGCGGTAATCCTCTTCGGCAACGACACAGCAGCCCGCCTCTTGCCGAGGCGGGCTGCTGTCGTATGACGGGTTGGCTGTCTATTCGGACTTTTTCGCTGTTTCGGCAAGCCGCAGTTCGCGGAAGCAGTGACGGCAGATGGGTTCGTAGCTGTCCTGCGCCCCGAGCATCACCTGCTTCTCGTCGGCCGTCAGGCGGTGCGAGTGGTGGGCGAGGTTGCCGCAGCGCACGCAGATGGCGTGCACCTTCGTGACGTATTCGGCCGTGGCCATCAGGTCGGGCATCGGTCCGAAGGGCTTGCCCGTGTAGTCCATGTCGAGCCCCGCGACGATTACGCGCACGCCGCTGTCGGCCAGCTGCCGGCAGACCTCCACGATGCTCGCATCGAAAAACTGGGCCTCGTCGATGCCCACGACATCGACATCCGCGGTCATCAGCAGGATGTTCTGCGGCGACTCGACCGGTGTCGAGCGGATGGCGTTGGCGTCGTGCGAGACGACCTCCTCCTCCGAATAGCGCACGTCGATGCGGGGTTTGAAGATTTCGACCCGCAGGTGGGCGAACTGTGCCCGTTTCAGGCGGCGGATGAGCTCCTCGGTCTTGCCCGAGAACATCGAGCCGCAAATCACTTCGATCCAGCCCTTGCGGCTGGCATTCTCCAAAAACATAGTCTCTCTATTCTGTTTTGCTTCTCTTGCGTTTTCCGTTGCGCGCGGGACCGCACGCAACAACCTCCGCACGGCGGCGTGCCGCGCGGCGCGGGGTGGTGAACCGGCAGGACGCGATCAGCGGCTGCACTCGTCGACCCGCGTGATCCTTGCGCCGAGGGCGTTCAGACGGCGGTCGATGTCCTTGTATCCGCGGTCGATCTGGTCGATGTTCTGAATCGTCGAGACGCCGTCGGCCGACATGGCGGCGATGAGCAGCGCCACGCCGGCGCGGATATCGGGCGAGGTCATGCGCGTGGCCCGCAGCTGCAGGCGGTGGTCATGGCCGATGACCGTGGCGCGGTGCGGGTCGCAGAGGATGATTTGCGCCCCCATGTCGATGAGCTTGTCGACGAAAAAGAGGCGGCTTTCGAACATCTTCTGGTGAATCAGCACCGCCCCCTTGGCCTGCGTGGCCACGACCAGGAAAATCGACAGCAGGTCGGGCGTCAGGCCCGGCCACGGGGCGTCGGCGATGGTCATGATCGACCCGTCGAGGAAGGTCTCGATGCTGTAGTGGTCCTGCTGCGGGATGTAGATGTCGTCGCCCTGCTGCTCGAAATGGATGCCCATGCGGGCGAACTGCGCCGGGATGATGCCGAGGTTCTCGTAGGAGACGTTGCGGATGGTCAGCTCCGAGCGGTTCATGGCGGCCATGCCGATGAAGCTGCCCACCTCGATCATGTCGGGCAGCAGCGTGTGCTCCGTGCCGCCCAGCGCCTCGACGCCCTCAATGGTCAGCAGGTTCGAGGCGATGCCCGAAATTCGGGCGCCCATGCGGTTGAGCATCTTGCAGAGCTGTTGCAGGTAGGGTTCGCACGCCGCGTTGTAGATTGTCGTGGTCCCCTTGGCCAGCACGGCGGCCATCACGATGTTGGCCGTACCGGTCACGGACGCCTCGTCGAGCAGCATGTAGGTGCCGTGCAACTCGTCGGCCTCGACCATGAAGAAGTCGTCGGCGACGTCGAAATTGAACTTCGCGCCGAGCTTCTGGAATCCCAGGAAGTGGGTGTCGAGGCGCCGGCGTCCGATTTTGTCGCCGCCCGGGCGGGGAATGAATCCCATGCCGAAGCGTGCCAGCATCGGGCCGATGAGCATCACCGAGCCGCGCAGGCGCGTGCAGCGCTGGCGGTAGTCGTCCGTGCGCAGGTAGTCGAAGTCGATGTCGCGGGCCCGGAACGAGTAGGTGTCGTCGGCGAGCTGCTCGACCTCGACGCCCATGCGGCGCAGCAGCTCGATGAGCTGCAGGACATCCAGGATGCGGGGGATGTTGCTGATTGTGACCCGCTCGGGGGTCAGCAGGGTGGCACAGAGAATCTGCAGCGCCTCGTTCTTGGCGCCCTGGGGGGTGATGCTGCCCCGGAGACGGTGGCCTCCTTCGACTTTGAATATTGCCATGGCTGTTGCGGTGTTCGTTGGCGCGAAACGTGTCGCGGTCTTTGACAAAGTTAGCAAGATTTCGTGCTTTTGCCCGTCATTTTGAAATATTTTCGTGAAAAATTTTTGCGGATCACTTTTTTGTTGTACTTTTGCAATCCGTAAAAATGTCTGAAACAACAAAAAGGATATAGCTATGGCAATGAAGAGAACTTACCAGCCCTCGCGCCGGAAGAGAATCAACAAGCATGGTTTCCGCAAGCGTATGGCTACGGCGGAAGGCCGCAAGGTGCTGGCAGCACGTCGTGCAAAGGGCCGCAAGAAGCTGACCGTCTCGGACGAATCGACGTTCAAGTACGCTTAATTCTCGCGCGAATGAAACAAAGGCCGGCTGATGTCGGCCTTTTTTCATTGAGGTTGCCGCGGTCGGTCTTTTGCCGGGCCGTCGGACCTGCCGGAGCGTCTGACTGCTGGCCCCTCCCCGGATTCCCGGGCGACCCGATTTTGGGCGGCTTCCCGATTGCCGGGCCGCGGCCGAATTGCCGGGTTTCAGACTGCCTGGCTGACAGGTTTCTGGCGTGCTGGCGCACCCCCCCCGCTTCCGGTTTTGGATATTTTGTTGAAAACCTTGAATCCGTTACCCAATGTTGACGATCCGCGACGCTTCCGAGCGTGATATCGACCTGATCCGCCGCCTGGCCGGCGAGGCCTTCCCCGCCACCTACCGGGAGCTGCTCACCCCCGGGCAGCTGGACTACATGATGGAGTGGATGTACTCCGAAGCGAGCCTGCGCCGGCAGCTGGCCGAGGGGCACCATTACTTCATCGCCGAGACTGACGGCGAGCCGTGCGGCTACCTCTCCGTCGAGCGGCAGGGCCCCGATCTGTTCCACCTGCAAAAGATCTACGTTCTGCCCCGGTACCAGGGTATCGGCGCCGGAGCCGCGCTCTTCCGCCACGCCGTGGCCTACATCCGCGGCGTGCATCCCGGCCGCTGCCTCATGGAGCTGAACGTCAACCGGCAGAACCGCGCCCTGCACTTCTACGAGCACATGGGCATGCGGCGCCTGCGCGAAGGCGACTTTCCGATCGGGGAGGGATACTACATGAACGACTACATCATGGGGCTGGAGATCGACTGACCTCCGGCATCTGACCTCATTCGGCCACACCGGGCCGGCTCCGGCGCTGTTTGGCCCCCCCCCGGCCTCCAACCTCCCTCCTGACAGAAAAGTCCTCCATCCACCCGCTGACAAAAAATAGAACGGGACCCGTCGCATGACCGGTCCCATTTTTTCGTTGCGGCTTCCCGCCTCCGCTTCTTCTTACTGCTCGCTCTGCTTGAAGAGGTCGATCTCACCGCGCTCGACCTTGCCGTGCATGGCGGCCAGCTCACCGATCACGGGCGAGATGAACTCGATGGTGTCCGCCACGGCGGACTTGTCGCCCTCGCCCTTGATGCGGTAGAGCATCGTGGCGTAGAGCGCCCGGAAGCAGAGTTCCGTGTCGCTCATGCCCGGATTGCCCATCACCTCGCGCAGGCGTGGCAGCAGCGGCTCCAGCCGGGCGTAGGTCTGGCGGTAGTGCGCTCCCGCGGGCAGCTTCATCAGCTGCAGGTGCAGGTCGTGCAGGTCGCGGATCAGGTGCAGCGTGTGCTCGAGGTGTCCCTTCTCCTCCTTGCCCTCCTCGCGCAGCAGGTTGACGATGTCCATGTACCACATGAGGAAGACCGGGCGGCGCGTCTCGTCGAGGTCCTTGCGCGGGGCGATGAGCTGCGAGTAGATCGCCTCGGGGCTGAACTGCAAGGCCCGCAGCAGGTCCTCCAGCTGCCACAGGTAGAGGATGTATTCGGCGATGTTCTCGCGGCGTTTGGCTTGTGCGATGTCCATGTCCTATTGTTGTTTGATCCAGGTCGTGGGACCGTTGCGGTGCTTGAGGAAGTACTGCTGCGACTTGAGCAGGTTGCGCGACTGGAGCACCATGTTCTTCGTCTCGTTCAGGATCGTCAGGTAGAGCATCGAGGCCTTGGTGTTCGAGCGGGCCTCGTTGATGCGCGTAAGCTCCGACTTGATGGCCTCGGCGATCGACTCGAAGAGCATGTCGCGCAGCGAGAGCACCGTCTCGATGTCGGCGAAGTCGCCCTCGCGCAGCATCTGGTTGATGCGGCGGTAGATCGACTCCACGTCGTCGTTGATGTCCATCAGGTCCTTGACCTGCTCCTTCGAGAGCCCTTCGTGGTTGTTGTCGATGTGCTCGAAGGCCGGGCGCGTGATGTGCATCAGCGCCTTGGTCATCTCGTTGAGGTAGTCGACCACCTGCACGTAGTAGTGGGCCGTGTTGACGTCGTTGCCCTGCAGCTTCTTGAGCGTCGGCAGCAGCGTGTATTTGCGGTCGCGCGAGTGGTAGAAGAGGTCGTTGGACTCCTTGACCATGTCGCGCAGCACCTTGCGGTTCTCCTGCATCACGGCGATCAGCGTGCGGTCGTAGATCTTCGTGGCGCTCTCCATCGTGGCGCAGACCTCCTCGCGCAGCGAGGCGATGATGTCCTCGTTGGTCTGGACGGCGGGCGCTGCCGAGCCGCTCTTGTCGTCCTTCTTGCGGAAGTTGCTGTGGATGAGCATCCAGCCGCAAAGCACCGTGATGATGACGAAGGCCGGGATGCCGCCGTAGATGAGTGCCAGCCCGACGACAAAGGCGATCAGGAATCCGCCCAGCGCCGTGACGAACCATCCGGCCACGACGGTCATGACGCCCGAGATGCGGTAGACGGCGCTCTCGCGGCCCCAGGCGCGGTCGGCGAGCGACGAACCCATGGCCACCATGAAGCAGACGTAGGTGGTCGACAGCGGCAGCTTGAGCGACGTGGCGATGGCGATGAGCAGCGCCGAGGTGGTGAGGTTGACCGTGGCGCGGATCATGTCGTAGGGGGCGCCGCTGTGCTCGACATCCTCGTATTCAAAGCGGTGGGCGACGGCCGTGCGCACGCGCGGCGGAATGACCCGCTCGACCCCCGTGTTGATGTTGAGCGCCGCGCGGACGATCGTGCGCGAGAAGAGCGACGAGCCGTACTGCTCCTGCCCCTCGTCGCCCTGTGCCGAGAGCGAGATTTCGGTCTCGGAGACGTGCATGGCCTTCTTCGAGGTCCAGAGCGTGGCGATCATGATGACGCCCGCGGTGAGCAGGATCACGAAGTTGGCCGGGACGTTCTCGTTCAGGGCCTCCATGAGCATGTTCGAGTCGCCCGAGTGGCGGGCGATCGAGAAGGCGTCGAAGCTGGCCACCGGCACGCCGATGAAGTTCACCAGGTCGTTGCCTGCGAAGGCGAGGGCCAGGGCGAAGGTGCCCGAGAGGATCGTGATGCGCAGGATGTTGATCTTCAGCCGCTGGATGAAGAAGAGCGCGAGCGAGCAGACGATCCAGCAGGCGAGCAGGGACAGCAGCAGGTGGCGGTCGACGAACTCGATGAAGGCGTGTCCGTCGAGGACCGTCTTGAGCCCCTTGAAGAGGGCGAAGTAGACGATCGAGGTGAGCGAGGCGCCGCACCAGAGGGCTCCGTAGCGGCGGAACGTCGCCGTGTAGCGGAACGAGAAGATCAGGCGCGAGATGTACATCACGATCGTGCCGCAGGTGAAGGCGATGACCACCGAGAGGAGGATCGCCGAGACGATACCCATGGCGCGCGAGGTGTTGATGTACTCGCCCAGGGCGCCGATGCCGAGCGCCGGGTCGTTCGAGATCTTGTAGATCGACACGGCGATGGCCGAGCCGAGCAGACAGAAGATCAGCGAGACGGTCGTCGAGGTGGGAAGTCCCCACGAGTTGTAGAGGTCGAGCAGGATGACGTTGGCGAACATCACGCCCAGGTAGAGCATCATGACCTCGTGGAAGGTGAAGAGCCCCGGGTTGAACATGCCGCTGCGCGCGACCTCCATCATGCCGCTTGAGGTCACGACGCCGATGAGGATGCCGACGGAGGCGACCGAGAGGATGACCTTCATGGAGGCGACCTTGGAGCCGATCGCGGAGTTCAGGAAGTTGACGGCGTCGTTCGTCACGCCGACGAAGAGGCCCGAAATGGCGAGGACACCCAGGATGCCGATGATGACGGTGTAGATTTCGCTCATGGAAGGTGTTGGTGCAAATGTTGAACAAAGTTACGGCATTTTTTCCGATGAAACGGTTTTGTTACCCAATGTTAACATTAATTTAACACAGCCCGGATAATATCGCGGCCACAGCTACACAACACGGGCGCCTGTGCCCGGATCGAGGCACGGGGAGCGCCGGAGGCGGCAGCCCGCCGGCGGGGGCGGACCGGCCGCAAAAAAAGCGGACGGGACACGAATGCCCCGTCCGCCGTTGGAATGCGGTCCGATGCCTACTCGTCGTCGGTATCGGTGTAGGCCTTGAGCAGCTTCTCCTGCACGTCGGCGGGCACCTGCTCGTAGGAGGAGAACTTCATCGAGTAGGTCGCCGATCCGGAGGTGAGCGACGAGAGGGTCGTCGAGTAGCGGTAGAGCTCGGCCAGCGGCACCATGGCGTTGAGCCGGTCGAATCCCTTGTCGGACTCCATGCCGGCGATCATCGCGCGGCGGTTCTGCAGGTCGGACATCACGGCGCCCATGTACTCGCTCGGTACGAGAATTTCGACGCTGTAGATCGGCTCCATGATCTTGGGCCCGGCGTTGCGGAAGGCCTCCTTGAAGGCGTTGCGGGCCGCGAGCTTGAACGAGATTTCGTTCGAGTCCACCGGGTGCATCTTGCCGTCGTAGACCACGACGCGGATGTCGCGGGCGTAGGAGCCCGTCAGCGGGCCCTCGTCCATCTTCTCCATGATACCCTTCAGGATGGCGGGCATGAAGCGCGCGTCGATGGCGCCGCCGACGATTGCCGAGTAGAACTGCAATTTGCCGCCCCACGGCAGGTCGTACTCCTCCTTGCTCTTGACGTTGACCACCATGTCGCCCTTGCCCGGCACCTTGTAGTTCTTCGGTTCGGGCATCCCCTCGTAGTAGGGCTCGACGATCATGTGCACCTCGCCGAACTGTCCGGCGCCGCCCGACTGCTTCTTGTGGCGGTAGTCGGCCTGTGCGACCTTCGTGATGGTCTCGCGGTAGGGAATCTTCGGTGCGATGTAGTCGTAGGTGAGCTTGTTCTCCGAGAGGATGCGCGAACGCAGGATGTTCAGGTGGTGTTCGCCCTGGCCCTGGATGATCGTCTGCTTGAGCTCCTTGGAGTAGTCGACCAGGATGGTCGGGTCCTCGAACTTGGCGTCGTTGAGGATCTTGCCGAGCTTCTCCTCATCGCTCTGCTCCTTGCACTTGAGGGCTGCGCGGTAGCGCGGTTCCGGGAATACGATGGGCTCGATCGTCACGGGCGCCGAGGCGGCCGCGAGCGTATCGTTCGTGCGCGTGCCCTTGAGTTTGACGGTGCAGCCGATGTCGCCGGCCGAGAGCTCCGTCACCTTGATGCGGTTCTTGCCCGCCACGGCGAAGAGCTGCGAGAGCTTCTCCTTGTTGCCCGTGCGGGTGTTCACCAGCTCGATGCCTTCGGTGATCTTGCCGCGGATGACGCGGAAGTAGGTGATCTCGCCGATGTGCTGCTCGATCTGGCTCTTGAAGACGAATGCCACGACGGGTCCCGCCTCGTCGGCAGCCACCTCCTCGCCCTCGGTGGTGAGGAACTTCGGGGCCTTGAGCGGCCCGGGGGCCACGTTGATGATGAACTCCATCAGACGCTTCGTGCCGATGTCGTACTTGCCGCTGGTGCAGAAGACGGGCATCACCTCGCGGTTGGCCACGCCGATCTTCAGACCCGCGCGGATGTCGTCCTGTGTGAGGGTCCCCTTGTCGAAGTAGAGCTCCATGAGGGCCTCGTCGTGCTCGGCGGCCATCTCGACGAGCTCCTTGTTGAGCGCCTGGGCGCGCTCCAGCTCCTCGGCCGGGATTTCGAGCTCCTCGCGGTGTCCGTCGTGGTCCTTGAAGCGGTACATCTTCATCAGCAGCACGTCGATGAAGGCGTTGAACTCCGGACCCTGGTTGACGGGATACTGCACCAGCACGGGCTTCACGCGCGAGGCGGCCTTGATCGACTCGAAGGCGGCCTCGAAGTTGGCCTTGTCGGCGTCGAGCTGGTTGATGACGCCGATGACGGGTTTCTTGAGCAGGCGGGCATAGCGGGCCTGTATTTCGCTGCCGACCTCCCAGCCGTTGACGGCGCTGAAGAGGAAGAGGCCGACGTCGCCGACCTTGAACGCCGAGAAGAGGCTTCCGCAGAAGTCGTCCGAACCCGGGCAGTCGATGATGTTCAGCTTGCGGTCCATGAATTCGGTGAAGAGGATCGTCGAATAGATCGAGCGCTTGTATTCGTGCTCGATATCCGTGTTGTCCGAGAGCGTGTTGTTCGTCTCGATACTACCCCTGCGGTCGATGACCTTACCCTCATAGGCCATCGCTTCGGCAAGGGTAGTTTTTCCCGTGCCGGGCGCGCCGATGAGTACGATGTTCTTGATCTCTTTGGCTGAATAGTTTTTCATATTCCCGTATGGTTTTAAGGTTGTTTTTCGGTAGCTTTTCGATTAGCCGACTATAAATATACGAAAAAATCCAAAAAAACAAGAACCGACGCCTCTTTTTCGGGGCGAAACGGCGTTTCGGGCGGGGTGAGGGGCCCTTCCGGGGCCCAAACGGGCGGCGGCGAAGGCTTGCCCGGCGACAACAAAAAATCCGGAGCCCGCAGGCCCCGGATCGGTCGCATGTCGCTGCCGGAGGACTATTTGCCCACGACGGCTTCGAGCTCTTCGGCCGTGATCGGAATCTTCCGGTCGCCGAGGATGCGGCTCCCCTCCTCCGTGACGAGGATGTCGTCCTCGATGCGGATGCCGCCGAAGTCGCGGTAGGCCTCCAGCGCGTCGTAGTCCACGATGCCCTGGTACTTGCCCTCGGCGCGGCACTTGTCGATGAGCGCCGGGATGAAGTAGAGGCCCGGTTCGTCGGTCATCACCGTTCCCGGTTCGAGCCGCCAGGCGGCGCGGTAGATGCAGGTACCCGAGGCCGCGGCGCGCTCCCGGATCTGCGAGAAGTCGAACGACCGCTCGCCCATCGCCTCGCAGTCGTGCACGTCCATGCCCAGCCCGTGGCCCAGTCCGTGGGGCATGAGCATCGTCATGGCGCCCGACGCCACGGCATCGGCGGCCGAACCCTTGAGCAGGCCCACGCCGATGAGCCCTTCGGCCAGCGTCATGTAGGCGGCGTTGTGCACCTCGGTATACATCATGTGCGGGCCGACGATGCGGGCCACGTGGTCGTGTGCCGCGAGCACGATGTCGTAGATCTCGCGCTGCTGCGGCGTGAACCGTCCGCTGACGGGGTAGGTGCGCGTGTGGTCCGAGCAGTAGCCCTCGACGCTCTCGGCGCCGGCGTCGCACAGCAGCAGCCGGCCGTCGGTCAGCCGGCCGTCGGCGTTGAGGTTGTGCAGCGTCTCACCGTGCTGCGAGACGATCGACGGGAACGACACGCCCTGCCCCTTCGACTTGGCGACGCCCTCGATCGCCCCGGCGATCTCGCGCTCAACGACGCCCGCGCGGCACATCCGCATGGCGAGCGTGTGCATCTCGTATCCGATGCCGAAGGCGCGCTCCATCGCCTCGATCTCCTCGGCGCTCTTCTTCTCGCGCATCTCCGCCACGGCGAACATCAGCTCCACGGACTTGTAGTCGTGCAGCAGCGCGGGCTTGATGCCCAGCAGCGCCGAGAGCTGCAGCTTCGTCTCGCCGCGGTAGGGCGGCAGGTAGTGGATGCGGCGTCCCAGCGCAATGGCCCGGCGCAGCCGCCCCTCGAGCTCCGCCATCGGGAAGGTCGCCGTGACGCCCACGCCGGCGCCCAGCTCGCGCAGCGTCGGCTGCGGGCCCGTCCAGATGATGTCCTCGACCGTGAAGTCGTCGCCGTAGAGGGCCTCCTCGCCCGAGTCGGCGTCGATCAGGCCGACGAGCGACGGGACGTTCAGCCCGAAGTAGTAGCGGAACGTGGAGTCCTGACGGAAATAGTAGGCGTTGTTGGGATAGTTGTTCGGCGTGAGGGGGTTGCCCGGCAGCAGGATGATGCCCGAGCCGATTTTCGTGCGCAGTTCGTGGCGGCGCGCCGTGTAGGTTTTGGCTGAAAACATGGTTTCGGAATTTTGTTTGCCTCAAAGATAGGAAAAAATCGCAGAAAAGCGAAGAGCCCCCGCCGACTTTTCACGCACGGAGCCCCGCCGGCCGCCTCCCCGCGAGGCTTACGCCCCCTTCTTTCGCCGCAGCGCCTCGGGCAGCGGCAGACGCACGCGCGTGAAGCTCACGACGGCTCCGGCGCAGGCGAACCCGCCGGCCAGCAGCAGCGCCGCATGGGTGCTGCGCCCCGGTACGAAGTGGAAGAGCAGGGCCATGAGCGCCGCGCCGGTGGTCTGTCCCAGCAGGCGGGCCGTGGCGAGCATGCCGCTGGCCGAGCCGCTGCGTTCGGGCGGAGCCGAGGCGATCAGGATGCTGTTGTTGGGCGACTGGAAGAGGCCGAATCCGGCGCCGCAGAGCATCAGCCGCCAGACGATGGCGCCCTGCGTGGGGTGCGGCGGCAGGAAGGCGAGCAGCAGCAGCCCCGCGGTCATCATCGTGAGCCCGATGCCGCCGAGCAGCCCGGCGTGGATGCGCTCGACCAGGTAGCCGGCCGTCGGGGCCACGACCATGATGACGGCGGGCCACGCCGTCAGGAGCAGTCCGGTCTGCACCTCGTCGTAGCCGCACTCGCTCTGCAGGTAGAAGGGCAGCGCCACGAGGGCGAGCATCTGCCCGAGGAACGAGCAGATCGACGTGGCCACCGAGACCGAGAAGATCGGGATGCGCAGCAGGTCGAACGGCAGGATGGGGTACTCCTCGCGGAGCTGGCTGCGGATGAAGAAAAATCCGATGACGAGCAGCGCGGCGACGCCGACCGAGAGGATGCGCGGGTCGAGTCCGTGCGAGAACCCCTCGACCGAGGCCATCATCAGGCCGAAGGTCAGGGCGTTCATCACGGCGTCGCGCCAGCTGAAGTGGCGGCTCGTGACCCGCACGGGGTTGCGGGGCAGGAAGCGGTGGCTCAACGTGAGGGCCACGAGCCCCACGGGGATGTTGACGGCGAAGAGCCACGGCCACGAGGCGACGGAGAGAATCCCCGCGGCGATCGCCGGCCCGGCAACGGACGAGATGGCCACGACCGTGGCGTTGATGCCCATGCCGCGCCCGAGCTGCGAGCGGGGGTAGATGACGCGGATCAGGGTCGTGTTGACCGACGTGACGGCCGCGGCGCCGAAACCCTGCATCACGCGCGAAAGGACGAGCGACTGGAGCGATTCGGAGAGGGCGCAGCCCACCGACGCCACCGTGAAGAGCATCAGCCCGGCGATGTAGACCTTGCGGTAGCCGACCATATCGCCCAGTGCCGAGAGCGAGAGGATCGAGATCATGATGGCCAGCTGGTAGGCGTTGACGATCCAGATCGAGTCGGCGGGCGAGATGCCCAGCTCGCGGCCGATCGTGGGCAGGGCGACGTTGGCGATCGAGCCGTCGAGCACCGAGAGGCTGACGCCGAAGGCCACGGCGAGGATGGCCCCGAGGCGGCGCGGCATCGGAATGCCGTCGGTCGGGACGGTCTGCGTGGCGGATATGGCTCTCTGAATCTCCATCTGCGCGGTAGCGAACTTGCGGTCCGCGCTGCAAAAACAGCAAACAGACGGTGGCGGTCCGCGCTGCAAAAACAGCAAACAGGCGGTGGCGGTCCGCGCTGCAAAATTAGCAAAAATAACGAAACCCCGGTTTTCCGGGGCTTCGTCGCACAACTATGAGTCTTTCGTGCGGAGGGTAAGAGCTCCGCGGCGGGAAACTCCGATTTGAACTTTTTATTTTAGGTTGTGTCTCGGTTTTTCGGTCGGTTTCGGGTGTCGGTTTCGGGTTCATCGGCCGGAGCCGCGCTCCTCTGTCCGCGGCGTGCCGCGCCAGATAACGCCTGCGCAGAGCAGTAGGATGATCGCCAGGATGCCGTCGTGTGACGGGGCGGCATCGGGGAAGAGCAGCCGCGTGGCGACCCGCAGGGCAAAGGCGGCCACGACCAGCGTCAGGGCGGCGATGCGGACGACTTTCTCGATTTCCATGGTCTGTCGTTTTTGTTTTGACGCCGCAAACTTACAAAAGAAATTTTGAAAAACAAATAAATTTTATTGTTTTTCGATAAATTATTTTCGATAGTTGGCTTGGCGGGGGCTGCATGGGCAATGTGTGGAATAAAAAAAGACGCAAGGCATGCGTCTTTGGTCGGTTTGCTGCGGCCTGCTCCGGTGATGCGGATGCAGGGAAAAAACCGGGAGTCTATTCGGCGTCGACGAACTTGTAGAGCTGGTCGCCGCGGCGGATGACACCCGGCGTGCGGATGGCGCAGAGCTCGCCCTGCCGCACCTCCGCCACGGGCGAACCGTCGGGACCGTGCAGCTCCTCGAGCCGCTGCTCGGCCACACCCGTCGTGGCGCCGAGGAAGAAGATCTCGTCGCCCACGGCCACGGGCGACGCCTCGACGTGCACCTCGGCCACCGAGAGCTTCTTGTAGAAGTTCACCACCTTGCCCACGTAGACCTTGCGGCGTGTGGCCGAGGAGCCGTAGGCCCTGCTGTGCTCGACGACGGGGCGTCCGGCGTAGTATCCCTCCCAGAATCCGCGGTTGAAGACCGTGGCGAGCCGCTCCTTGAGGCGGGCGGCCAGCTCGGGCGTGTAGCTCCCCGCCTCGATGGCCCGCAGGGCCTCGTCGTAGCACTCCACCACGCGCTTGACATACTCCGCGCCGCGGGCCCGGCCCTCGATCTTGAGCACGCGCACCCCTGCGGCAAGCATCCGGTCCAGGAAGTCGATCGTGCAGAGGTCCTTGGGCGAGAGGACATATTGCCCGTCGACGTCGAGCTGCGCGCCGGTCTCCTTGTCCGTCAGGGTGTATTTGCGGCGGCACAGCTGGCGGCAGGCCCCGCGGTTGGCCGAGCAGCCCGTCTCGTGGAGCGAGAGGTAACACTTGCCCGAGATGGACATGCAGAGGGCGCCGTGGGCGAACATCTCGATCTGCACGAGCTCGCCGCGCGGTCCGCGGATGTCGTCCTCGACGATCCGGCGGTGGATTTCGGCCACCTGCTCGAGCGAGAGCTCGCGTGCCAGCACCACCGTGTCGGCCCACTGCGCGTAGAAGCGCACCGCCTCGGAGTTCGAGATGTTGCTCTGCGTGGAGATGTGCACCTCCTGCCCGATGCGCCGCGCGTAGAGGATCGCCGCCAGGTCGGTGGCGATGATGGCGTCGACGCCCTCGCGGCGGGCGCGGTCGATCACCTCGTGCACGGCCGCCATCTCGTCCTCGTAGACGACCGTGTTGACCGTCAGGTAGGCCTTGACGCCCGCTTCGTGTGCCGTGGCGACGATGCGCCCGAGGTCGTCGAGCGTGAAGTTCGCCGCCGAAGCCGCGCGCATGTTGAGTTTTCCGACGCCGAAGTAGACGGCGTCGGCACCGGCCTGGATGGCCGCGGCGAGGGCCTCGTAGGAGCCCGCGGGGGCCATGATCTCGATATCGGATCGTTTCATGGAGTGTTTATTTTTTGCGGCCCATCAGACTCTCGGCGAAGGCGCGCATCTGCTGCGTGCGCTCTTCGGGCGCCGAGAGCGTGTCGAGGATCGAGAGGGCCCGCTCGAAGCGCAGCTCGATCTGCTGCTCGGTCAGGCGCGGGATGTCCAGCCGGTCGTAGACGGCCTTCACGGCGGCGATCCGCTCGGCGTCGGTGAGCTGCGGGTCGCGGTAGGCCGTGCGGAGCACCTCGCGCGTGGATTCGTCGGCACGGCTCATGGCTGTAATCATCAGGTAGGTCTTCTTGCCCTCGAGGATGTCGCCGCCGATGGCCTTCCCGAGGCGCTCATCGCCGTAGCTGTCCAGCAGGTCGTCCTGCAGCTGGAAGGCCAGGCCGAGCTCGATGGCGAAGCGCCGCAGCTTGCGGCAGTCCTCCTCGCCGGCCCCGCCGATCAGGGCGCCGATGACGGTGGCGCCGGCCAGCAGCACCGAGGTCTTCAGCTCGATCATGTGCATGTACTCCACGACGGAGACCTTCTGTTTGGTCTCGAAGTCCATGTCGTACTGCTGCCCTTCGCAGACTTCGAGTGCCATGTCGTTGAACGTCTGTACGATGCGCGGGAGAGTCGGGGCGGCGACACTGCTCAGCAGGCGGTAGGCGCAGATGAGCATCGCATCGCCCGAAAGGATGGCGACGTTCTGTCCCCACCTGGCGTAGACCGAGGGTTTGCCACGCCGCACCGGGGCGTTGTCCATGATGTCGTCGTGCAGGAGCGTGAAGTTGTGGAACACCTCGACGGCTGCGGCCGCGGGCAGCGCCTGCTGCACGTCGTCCGAGAAGATGCCGCAGGCGAGCAGCACGAGCATCGGCCGCAGGCGTTTGCCGCCGCCGGCGAGCGAGTAGCCGATCGGGGCGTAGAGGTGCTCGGGCTCGGCCGGGAACTCGGTTTGGGCCAGGTAATTCTCTATGACATCGAGCAGTTGTTCGTTGGTTTGCATGGTCGGAAAGGATTTTTTGACGGTGATTCTGTCCCAAAATTACGAAAAAAGTTTGGAGTAGCCGAATTTTCCGATTAACTTTGACTACCATTTCGCTTTCAACCTTGAATATATGGACTATAAACTGAAATCAGCCATGAAAAAACTCGCAATCGGCGTCGATATTGGAGGTATCAACACGGCTTTCGGCCTGGTGGACGAAAACGGAGACCTCTATGCCGAATCGGTCATTTCGACCAAGAAATACCCCTTTGTGGACGACTACCCGGCCTACATCCAGGATCTGTGCGATTCGATGCGGGCCCTGGCCTCGAGCCTCTCGTTCGAGTACGAGCTGTCCGGCATCGGCATCGGCGCCCCGAACGCCAACTTCCACAAGGGAACCATCGAAACGCCCGCCAACCTCTGGAAGTTCCGCCTCGGTGAGCCGAATCCCGACGAGTCGCGCCGCATCTTCCCGATTGCGGCCGACATCGCCCGCTGTTTCGACGGCGTGAAGGTGGTCGTCACGAACGATGCCAACGCCGCGACGATCGGCGAGATGATCTACGGCAATGCCAAGGGCATGAAGGATTTCGTGATGATTACGCTCGGCACGGGGCTCGGTTCGGGCTTCGTCTCGAACGGTGAGATGATCTACGGCCACGACGGCTTTGCGGGCGAGTTCGGCCACGTGATCGTCGAGCGCAACGGACGCGAGTGCGGCTGCGGCCGCCGCGGCTGCCTGGAGACCTACGTCTCGGCAACGGGCATCAAGCGCACGGTCTTCGAGCTGATGGCCACGATGAATGCGCCGAGCAAGCTGCGTGACATCGCCTTCAGCGATCTCGACGCTTCGATGGTCTCGGCGGCGGCCGAGCAGGACGACCCCATCGCCAAGGAGGCGTTCCGCTTCACGGGCGAGATGCTGGGCCGTGCGCTGGCCGACATCGTGACGATCACCTCACCCGAGGCGATCTTCCTCTTCGGCGGCCTGTCGAAGGCCGGGAAGCTGATCTTCGAGCCGACGCAGTGGTACATGGAGGAGAACATGCTCTTCACCTTCAAGAACAAGGTCAAGCTGCTGCCGAGCGGCATCCAGGGCAAGAACGCCGCGATCCTCGGCGCCTCGGCGCTGATCTGGCAGGCGATGTAGTCCGCATCCCGCCGAAGTCCGGCAACCGAAAAGGCGGAGCCTGTACAGGGCTCCGCCTTCTTTTTGGGAGATCATGCCGGGAACGGTTGTTTGGGGATCGCCGGGGAGCCGCGGTGCCCGCGGCCGAAGACGGGAACAGGGCGGGAACCTCCGAGAGGTCCCCGCCCTGCCGTTTTCCGCGGATCGGAGGCCGGATGTATCCGGCCGGCCGCGCTCCGGACCGGTGTGTCCGCCCGGCCTGCGGGCTTTACTTCAGCCGTCCGAGCCGCCGGTCTTCGGCCGTAGCCTCGCGGATCGAGAGGGCGAAGCCACCACCCGCGGCCATCTCCACCTTCAGCTTGGATTTGGCGGTCACCTTGCCCGTGCGGATCGTGTAGGCCTCGGGGTTGGTCCGGTAGTCGGCATCCGGGGCGTCGGCATAGAGCGTCGCCACGTAGCTCTTCTCCGGATCAAGGAAGTCGAGCCGCAGCTCGGCCGTGCGGCGGTTCTCGTCCGTCACACCGCCCACGAACCACGCCGAGGAACCCTTGGCGCGGCGGGCGATGACGATCAGATCACCCGGCTCGGCCAGCAGGTAGCGGCTCTCGTCCCAGTCGACGGCCACCTCCTTGATGAACCGGAAGGCATCCATGTACTGTTCATAGTGCTCGGGCACGTCGGCAGCCATCTGCAGCGGCGAGTAGAGCGTCACATAGAGTGCCAGCTGGTTGGCGATTGTGGCGTTGACGTGCGAGTTGTTCGCGGGATTGAGTTTCGAGACCTCCATCGAGAAGATGCCGGGCGTGTAGTCCATCGGGCCGCCCTGCAGGCGCGTGAAGGGGAGCAGTGTCACGTGCATGGGTTTCGTGCCGCCGAAGGCCTGGTACTCCGTGCCGCGGGCCGACTCGTTGCCGATCAGGTTGGGCCACGTGCGGCACAGACCCGTCGGGCGCACGGCCTCGTGGGCGTTGACCATGATGTGGTGGCGGGCCGCCTCCTGCACGGCGTAGAGGTAGTGGTTGACCATCCACTGCCCGTAGTGGTGTTCGCCGCGCGGCAGGATGTCGCCCACGTAGCCGCTCTTCACGGCGTTGTAGCCGTGGCGGTTCATCAGGTCGTAGGCCGCCTCGAGGTGCCGTTCGTAGTTGCGCACCGACGAGGAGGTCTCGTGGTGCATCATCAGCCGCACGCCCTTCTCATGGGCATATTTGTTCAGCGCCTCGATGTCGAAGTCGGGATAGGGCGTCACGAAGTCGAAGACGTAGTCCTTCGTGTGGCCGAACCAGTCCTCCCAGCCGACGTTCCACCCCTCGACGAGCACCTGGTCGAAGCCGTGCTCGGCGGCGAAGTCGATGTAGCGCCGGACGTTCTCGTTGTTGGCCGCATGGCGCCCGCTGGGTTTCACGGCGGCGTAGTCCGTCACGCCGAGATGCACGGACGGCAGCTCCTGCGTGTAGGCCCAGTCGCTCTTGCCGGTGATCATCTCCCACCAGACACCCACATATTTCACGGGTTTGATCCACGACGTGTCCTCGATGGCGCAGGGCTCGTTCAGGTTGAGGATCAGGCGCGAGGCGAGGATTTCGCGGGCGTCGTCCGTGACCATGACCGTGCGCCAGGGGGTGTGGCAGGGGGTCTGCATGTAGCCCTTCCACCCTTGTGCGTCGGGCGTGAGGTGCGACGTGAAGACCATCCGCTCATCATCCAGATCGAGGTGCATGCAGGGGTAGTCGACGAGCGCCGCCTCGTGGATGTTGATGTAGAGTCCGTCGTCGCTCTTCAACTGCAGGGCGGTCTGCACGCCCGTGGGCGAGAAGGGGGTCTGCGACGAGTTGGGCGTGATGGCCTGCTGCATGAGCTGCCGGATTTCCGAAAGCTTCGACTCGGTGTAGTCGTACTCCTGTGTGTCGTAGTCGCCCGGAATCCAGAAGGCCGTGTGGTCGCCCGTCATGGCGAACTGCGTGCGCTCCTCGCGGATCGTGAAGTAGGTCATCGCCTCCTGCTCGGGGAACTCGTAGCGGAAGCCGACGCCCTCGTCGTAGAGGCGGAAGCGGACGACCATCTGCCGGCCGCTTTGCGGCTGGCGGAGCGTTATGGCCAGCTCGTTGTAGCGGTTGCGGATCGACGACTCCTCGCCCCAGACGGGCTGCCACGTCTCGTCGAACTCGCTGCGCACCGCACCGCACTGCTCGAATCCGTCGTAGAGCGATACGGGCTCGCCGTAGCCGCCCTTCTGAATCTCGGCGCCGAACTCCAGCGCCGGGGCGTCGCCGCGCAGCTCGAGGCCCATGCGGCTGGGCAGCACGACGGCGCGTCCCTTGTAGTCGAGGGCGTAGGTGGGCTCTCCCTTCTCGGAGAGCGAGAAGCGGAGCTCCAGCTCGCCGTCGGGTGAGCGGAGCACCTCCTGGGCCGAGGCGCCGATCGAGGCGGCCGCGGCGGCAAAAAGCATGAGGTATCTCTTCATGTCGGGATCTGTTTAGCGTTTGAATTCCACAACGAGTGCCTGGCGCGGCCCGACGACGGTGGCGTCGCTCACTTCGGCGGCCTCGCCCGTCAGGACGTTACGCCCGTCGTGCAGTCCCGTGGCAATCTCGGCATAGTGCGACCAGGGCACCTGTTTCTTGCCGCGCGAGTTGTTGATGAAGACGAAGACGGCGTCGGTGTCGTCGTAGCGGAAGTAGGCATAGGTGTTGTCGCGCGAGAGGAAGTGCATCGTGCGGCCGTTGTGGAGCACCGTCTTGCCCTTGCGCCACTGGAAGAGGCGCTGCGCATGGTCGAAGAGCTCCTTCTCGAGGCCCGTGCGCCCTTCGGCCGAGAAGAGGTCGGTCTTGTCGCCGGCCCAGCCGCCCGGGAAGTCGACGCGCAGGCCGCCGTGGCCCTGCGAAAGGTCCTTTGAGGTGAACATCATCTCGTCGCCGGCGAAGACCTGCGGAATGCCGCGCATCGTGGCCAGCATCGTCAGGACGATTTTCATCCGCTCGGGGTTCTTGCGCACGACGTCGCCGATGCGGTCCGTGTCGTGGTTGCCCGCGAAGATCATCATCTTCGAGAGGTCGTGGTAGACGAAGTCGTGCGACAGGCAGTCGTAGATGCGCGTCATCCCCTCACCCCAGCGCAGCGAGTCGGTCGGCACGCCGCGGCAGATGGCCTCCTGCAGCGGGAAGTCCATGATCGAGGGGAGGTGCGAGTCGAAGCCGTCGCGGTTGGGGTTGCCCGACTGCCAGTAGGCCAGCTGCGGGATCGACGAGGTCCAGCACTCGCCCACGATGTTCAGGTTCGGGTACTCGCGGCGCACCGAGGCGCACCACTCGCTCATCGGGCCCTTCTCGTTGTAGGGGTAGGTGTCGACGCGGAAGCCGTCCAGATCGGCATATTCGGTCCACCAGGCGGCCCACTGCTGGAAGTAGCGCAGCACGTAGGGGTTGTCGAGGTTCATGTCCGGCATCGAGGGGACGAACCAGCCGCTCTCCTGCAGGTTGAGGTCGTACTTCGAGGCGTTGGGGTCCATGTTCGTCGAGAAGCAGACGTTCGTGCCCGTGTACTCGGGGAACTGGTGGATCCAGTCCTCGAAGGGCAGGTCGCGCATCCACCAGTGGGCCGTGCCGCAGTGGTTGGTCACCACGTCCATGATGACCTTCAGCCCCTTTTCGTGGGCCGCGGCGACGAAGTCGCGGTAGGATTCGTTCGTGCCGAAGCGCGGGTCAATGCGGTAGTAGTCGGCGCAGGCATAGCCGTGGTACGACCCTTCGGGCTCGTCGTCAAGCAGCAGCGGCGTGGGCCAGATGACCGTGGCGCCGAGCGAGGAGATGTAGTCCAGGTGCTGGCGGATGCCCTCGATGTCGCCGCCGTGCCGGCCGAAGAAGGCGTCGCGGTCGGCCTTCTCCTGCGTGTCGGGCGTCGAGTCGTTTGCGGGGTCGCCGTTGGCGAAGCGGTCCGGCATGAGCAGGTAGATCATGTCGGCCGTGGTGAAGCTCCCGCGCTCGGCGGAGCCTTCGCGGCGTGCCGCGATCTCGTAGGGGGTCTTGAACTCCCGTCCCTCCTTCGAGAAGACGAGGTAGTAGGTGCCCGGCGCGGCGTCGGCGTCGACGGCCACGTCGACGAAGAGGTAGTTGGGGCTGTCGGCCTTGTGTACGGCCGTAGCCTTCACGCCGCGTCCGCCCTCGATGCGGACGTCGTAATCGGAGATGCGTTCCCCGGCGACGAGCAGCTGCAGAGGGGTCTGCATGCCCGTCCACCACGAAAGGGGTTCGATGCGTGTCACCTCGCCCGTGGCGTCGGCCACCGTGGCGGGATCGAATGCCGGCTGCGTCGCGCAGGCGACCAGTCCGGCTGCTGCAAGTGTCATCAGAATGCGGTTCAAGGTATTTCGGTTTGTAAAGTTAGTAAAATGCTGCGTTCGTGCGTCGGGACCGGCTCTCCGGCCGGTCTCTTTTGTCGTCGGAACAGACTTTGGACGGTTACTTTGCCTCCGGGGCGAAGACCATCCAGCCCCAGGCGGGCAGCTTTACCTGTTCGCCGCCCGTGTGCGTTGCCCCGGTGAAGAACTCGCGGCGCGAACCCTCGAAGGGAAGCACAAGGGCCTGCTCTGCGGCCGTGAGGTTCGCCACGACGGTCACCTCCTCCGCCCCCTCGCCGCGCGAGAAGCAGAAGATGCCCTCGGGCAGCAGCCCGTCGGCCGCAAAGCGCGCTTCGGCGCCCCGCTCACCGGCCGCCAGCACCGGGTTCTCGTGGCGCAGGCGGATCAGCTGCCGGTAGAACTCCGTATATTCGTTCTCGCTCCACTGCGGCACGGGGTCCTTCTCGAAGAAGGCGAAGCGGTGGTCGTAGCCGATCTCCTGCCCGGTGTAGATGAGCGGCTGTCCCTTGGGCAGCGTGAAGGTCAACAGGGCCATGACGCGCGCGGCATCGCCCATGCGCTCGAACTCGGTGCCGGCCCAGGAGTTCTCGTCGTGGTTCGAGGTGAACATCAGGCGGAAGGCCTCGCGGGGCGTCGTCGCGGCATCCTTCTCGAGGTAGGTCTTCAGGTCGGCCGCGCCCTTCTCGCCGCGGGCGATGGCGTTCATCAGGTGGTGCAGCTCCCAGCTGTAGGAGGCGTCGAAGGCCTCCTCGTGCAGCGCCGGGTCCTCGCCCTCGGCCAGCAGGTAGATCTGCGGATAGTCGCGCCGCAGGGCCGGAAGCGTCGTGCGCCAGAAGTCGATCGGCACCTCGCAGGCCATGTCGCAGCGGAAGCCGTCGATGCCGCGCTCGAGCCAGAAGCGCATCGAGCGCTCCATCTCGCGCCGCATGTCGGCGTTGTCGTAGTTGAGCTTGGCGATGTCCGTCCAGTCGTACTGCACGATGGTGCGGCCCAGCGAGTCGCGCACGTACCAGTCGGCCGGGCGTTCGTCGATCCACCGCGCATCGGGCGAGGTGTGGTTGGCCACCCAGTCGAGGATGACGCGCAGCCCGAGGCGGTGCGCCTCGGCGAGCAGGCGGTCGAAATCCTCCAGCGTGCCGAACTCGGGATTCGTGGCGCAGTAGTCCGAGATGGCGTAGTAGGAGCCGAGCGTACCCTTGCGCTCCAGCTTGCCGATCGGGTAGACGGGCATGAGCCACACGACGTCGACGCCCAGCTCCTTCAGACGGGGCAGTTCGCGGGCGGCGGCTTCAAAGGTCCCTTCGGGGGTGTACTGGCGCACGTTCATCTCGTAGACGACGGCGTTGTAGCTCCAGTCGGGGTGCGCGGCGGGTTCCGCGGGGGTTGTGCCGCAGGCGGCGCAGGCGGCCGCCAGGATGAGTGCAAGCAATCGTTTCATTGCAGGAAAAGGGTTATAGGGTGAAGACAACCGAGGAGTAGGCTCCCAGCGTGAGGAGCGTGCTGCCGCCGTCGCGCTTGATCGTCGCCTCGCCCGAGAGACCCACAGCCTTGCCGAGGTGGTCGTCGAGGGTCAGCGTCCGGGTTTGGTCGCCGAAGTTGTGGGCGACGAACATCCGCTCGCCATCCTTCTCGCGGTACCAGACCGCCACGGCCTCCCCGTCGGCGTTGTTTTCGTTGTAGACCGGGTGTTTGGTCATCGCCCCCTCGGCCAGCGCCGGGTAGGTGTTGCGCAGGCGAGCGAAGGTGCGGTAGAGGTTCAGCAGCGAGTTCTCCTCTTCGGCCTGTGCCTCGACCGAGATCGACTCCGTCAGCATCTGCCGGTCGACCTTGCCCGAGAGGCTGCCCGAGGCGAGCTCGCGCCCGGCGCGGTCCCAGAGGATCGGCGTGCGGACATACTCGTCGCCGTTGGATTTCGTGCCCCAGTAGCCGAGCTCCTCGCCCTGGTAGATGTAGGGCTCGCCCTGCGCCGTGAGCAGTACGGCGCAGGCGACGCGCAGGCGTCCCTCCACGCGGCCGAGCTCCGAGGCGGCGCGGTCCTCGTCGTGGTTCGAGAGCTTTGTGGCCTCGATGTAGTCGGTGCGGTACTGGCGGTAGGCGGGCTGGTACTCGAGGATGTCCTTGACGAAGTAGCGGCCGATGCCGTTCTGCAGGGCCCAGCGCAGCTTGTACCAGAATGAGAACTCGAACAGCGCCGGCAGCCCCTTGTAGTAGGGGGCGACGTTCGCCGCATCGTCCAGCATCTCGCCCACCATGTAGAAGTCGCCCTCGCCGCCGCGGGCATGGTAGCTTTCGTTCATGCGGTCGTAGAACTTCTTGAGGAAGGTGGGGTTCTCGTCGTTGTAGGCGTTGTGGTAGATGTGCTTCACGGCGTCGAGGCGGAAGCCGTCGACACCCATCTCAACCCACTTGTCGGCCGCTTCGGTCACGGCCTTGAAGGCGGCCGATGCGTCGGCTTCCGAGGCCTTGCCGTAATTCAGGTCGGCGAAGGCTGCGGTCCAGAAGTGCGAGTGGTACATCGTCGGCAGCGAGAACTGGATGTTGGCCGCCGTCGATGCCGATGTGAGCGTGAAGGGCACGCCCAGCTCGAGGATCGTCTGGTTGTCGGGCGCGCCGAACTTTGTGCCGCCGTCCCACGAGGTGGTCGAGGTGCGGATCAGGAAGCCCCAGTCCGAATCGAAGTCGAGCGTCAGGTGGTAGTGCGTGTCGTCCTCCGTATAGAAACGCGCCATCTGCTGGTCGCCGTAGTAGAGGTACTTGCCGCCGGCCGAAGTGTCGGTGTTCTCCGCATCGGGCGCGTCGGTCGTCTCGGTCACGGTGACCGTCGGGGCCGAGGCGTTGCTCCAGTCCAGCTCGAAGCGGAAGCGGCCCGTGGCCCCGGCGTTCGAGTCGGTCGAGAACCACTGCCCGGCGTCGTAGCCGGCCGCCCCCTCCGTCGCGATCTGGTCGATGCGTCCGGCGGCGATGTCGCCCTGCGGGTCCTTTGAGAAGATGTAGTAGTCGCGGTAGGGGCTCTGCTCCGAGGAGACGGCGTCGCGGAACCACGGATGCTCCTTGCCCGTGTGGTTGAGTACATAGTCCAGGTATACGCGGATGCCGCGGGCATGTGCGGCGTCGATGAAGGCCTGCAGGTCGGCGTCCGTGCCGAAGGTCGGGTTGACGGCCTCGTAGTCGAGCACGTCGTAGCCGTGGTACGACGACGAGGGGTGGATCGGCGAGAGCCAGACGGCCGAGACGCCCATCTCGTCGAGGTAGTCCAGCCGCTCGGTCAACCCCTTCAGGTCGCCCTTCGCATCGCCGTTGCCGTCGGCAAAGCTGTAGACCAGTACCTGGTAGGAGATGTCGGCGCGTTTGACGCCGTCCCACGGATCGGGCTCCGCCACGACGGCCTCGCTGCCTGCGGGGGTGTCGCCCGCCTGCCGCACCGTGAGGGCGACCTCCTCGCAGCCCGGGGCGGTGAAGGTGAGTGTCGTGCTGCGCTCCGTGCCGCCCGCATTGGAGGTGACCGTAATGTGGAACGAGGTGGAGGTCCGGCCCGACGTCCGCTCGGGCGTGCACCACGCCGTGCCGTCGCTCTGCGTGAGCGACCACGACCCGGCGTCGGTCTTCAGTTCGATCAGTTCGCTCCCGCCCTCAGTGTCGAATTCGAGCGCAGAGGGGGTGACGGAGAGCAGACCGCCCTCCTGGCCGGAGGTCGAGTCCTTGCTGCACGAGACGGCTGCGGCGAAGAGCAGCGTCAGCAGCAGGTAGAAAATTCTTTTCATCTTTGAATGGCTGGTTCTTGGTTTTCGTTCTTTAGGGGCCTGCGGCCCGGTCGGAGGCCGCAGACCAGAACGGGACGAAGGCTTCGCCTCCGTCCCGTGGATGGATTACTGCGCGTCGGCCGGGGTCTTGCCCTCGCTCATGACGTAGACCGTGCTGCCCGCAAGGTCGAAGTAGATGTCGTAGGTGCCGTCGAGCTGCACCTTCATGTTCTGCGATCCGCCGCTGGTGATGAGGGCAACGGCCGTGTTGATGTCGATCGCACCGCCCGAAGCCGTGCCGTAGTTCTTCGAGTCGTCCCAGGCGTTGTTGTAGCGGATCTTGAACTCGTCGGTCGTCTTGAGCGCCACGCCCCGGCGGACGAGGTAGGCTCCCTCCTCGCTCAGCGAGAAGTCGCCCAGGTCGCCCCAGCCCGTCAGGTTGCCGACGATGCCCCATGTGTCGGCGACGTACTCGGGTTTCACGCCTGCGGCCATGACGTAGGCGCGGCCCGCGTCGGGCAGCAGCCAGTAGTCGTAGGTGCCCGCGTCGGCAACGACGGCATTCACCTTGTTGGCCGAGACGGCGAAGGCGGCGCCGATCGTGCAGGTGTACCTTCCGTCACCTCCGGCCAGCGAGGCATCGGCCCCGATCCACTGCGACTCGTCGCCGCTCTTGAAGAGGAACTCCGAATTGGCGGCCACCTCGACATCGGCGGCCTTGTAGGCTACGATATTGCTGCTGGCACTCTCCATGGCCGTCGGGCCCCACTCGGGCGTGGCGACGGTCTGGCCGTGGATATACCAGTCGGCTACCTCGGGTTCGGGTTCGGGCTCCTCGCCGCCCTGTCCGTAATCCTCGGCGTTGAGCTCGTAGGTCATCGCTGCGGAGTTGTTCAGGTTGACGTAGATGCGGTAGTTGCCGGCCGGAACCTTGATGTTGTCGCCGCTGTCGAGCATGCCCTCCGTTGCGGAGCCGAACGAGGTGTCCCAGGCACCGTCGAGGCGGAACTTGATCTCACCGGCCACGAGCGTCGCGTCGACCCAGAAGCGCTGCGTCTTCGCGTCGAACTCCATGACGAGGTCGTTGTCCCAGCTGCCGACGCCGTCGCCCACGATGCCCAGCTGGTCGAACGACAGGCTCTTGGTGAGCGTCAGCGAGCTGCGGTCGAAGGCAAAGCGATAGAAGCGCTTCGAGTAGATGTCGATATTGCCCGAACCGCCGCTGGAGATGAGCGTGATGGACGAGGCCTCGGCTTCGGGTTTCTCGGCTTCACCGTCGAGACCCCAGTTGCAGGAGTCGTCCCAGCCGGCGATACCCGTCAGCTTGAAGCCGTTGGCTGCTTTTTCGCCGAAATCGATCACACCCTCGTAATTGATCTCGTCGTCGAGGAAGCTGAAGAGGAACTGCGAGTTGTCGTGGCTCCAGCCGCAGTAGTCGCCGATGACCCAGACGGTCGGATAGACGCGCTCGGCCTTCGTGACAGTCATCGTCACCGAGACGGGCTCCGAGTAGACCTTCTTGTAGTCGGTGCCGATTGTGGCGCTGACGTAGAAGTTCACGGCCGTCGGCGTGTCGGGCTCGACCTCCACGTCGTAGACGAGTTTCGTGTTGATGCTCTCGTAGGGTTGCTCGGTCGAGGTGCCCGTGAGGTCCGAGAAGAGGACCACGGGAGCCTCGTCACCGACAGCGGCTTCGATCGAGTAGTTGATCTGCGTGAGGACGCCGAAATCGGCCGCGTCCCACGTGAAGGTCTGGATCTCACCCATGTTTTCCGACGTGATGACGATCTCGGCCGGCAGCGCGTGGAGAACGGGGGATACGACCTGCTCGGGCGAGAAGACCTTTGCTTCGTCGAGCTTCTGGCAGGCGACGAAGAGTCCCGCGGCGGCTGCCAGCATGGTTGCATATCTTGCGAGTTTCATTGTTTCAACGGTTTTAAGAGTCGTTATTTATCGGTTTCGGTTCCGGCAGCGGCTCCGTATCCGGGGTTCTGGTGCAGTTCGGGGTTGGAGGCCCGTTCGGATGCCGGGATGGCAAAGATCTTCATGTGGTCGTCGAAGCCCTGACCGCTGAAGGTGCCTCCCTTGTAGGTCCAGAGGAACGACGAGGAGGTGAACTTCCCGTAGCGGATGAGGTCCGTGCGGCGGTGTCCTTCCCACATCAGCTCGCGGGCACGCTCCTCGAGCAGCCAGTCCTGCGTGATGGAGGTCGGGGCCGACACGCCGGCGCGCTCGGCCAGCTCCTGGAGCTTCGGCATCGCCGTGTTGGCCTGCCCGAGCTCCATGCAGGCCTCGGCGTAGATCAGGTAGATCTCGCCCAGACGGATCATCGGGTAGTCGATGTCGCTGTAGGCCTTGATGGCGGAGGTCTCGATGTACGAGTCGTTGTCCTCGTCGTGCGGGATGTTGTTGAACTTCAGGCAGCTCCAGCCGTTGAGGAAGACGTAGAGCGCGCCGTCCATCGACTCCTTGCGGCCTTTGATGTAGAACATCTCGCCGCGCTTGTCGCGCACGTCGTAGGTGCCGGTCGTATAGTCCGGGTTGCGCACGTCGAAGTACTTCTCGACATACTCATAGGGGACGCGGATACCGCCCCAGCCGTTGTTCACACCGTTGATCATCTCCGTGGAGGAGACGTCGGCCGCCGCGATGGCCGCGAGCGTGAGGTAGGAGGTGCCGCCGTAGGACTGCGTCTGCTCGGCATCGTAGGAGACGCCGAAGATGATCTCCTTCAGGGCGTCGGGGTTCTCGCCGTTGTCGCCGCGGAACAGGTCGGCATAGTTCGGGCAGAGCGAGTAGCCCATCGAGAAGATCGCCTCGCAGGCTTGCTTGGCCTCCTGCCACATCGGCTCGCCCGTGTAGACCTCGGCATTGAGGTACATGCGGGCCAGCAGACCCTGTACGGCACCCTTGTCGGCACGCGGGTAGTTCGAGCGGGCGGCCGGCATGGCGCTGTCGTCGGCGGCCAGGTCCGTCAGCTCCGAGATGCAGTAGTCGAAGACATCCTTGCGCGAAGCCTGCTTGGGGTTCACGCCGCCGCCGAAGGCCGAATGCTCGGTCGTGAAGGGCACGTCACCGAAGACGTCGAGGGCGATCCAGTAGAAGTAGGCGCGCAGGAAGCGGGCCTCGGCGCGGTAGCTCTGGATGCGCGAGGCGAGTTCGCTGCTCACGCCGCGTTCCGAGAGACGGTCCGAGGCGGTCTGGCGCAGGTATTCGTTGACGTAGGCGATACCCTGGAGCGTGCGGACGTAGACGGCATAGGTGGCGTCGTTGTCGGCATCCGACCAGGTGTTCGTATTCATGGCGCGTACCCAGGCGTCGTTCTCCCAGGCGCACTTGCAGGCGTCGGCCGTCGCCTCCTCGACCGTCCAGTAGGCGCGGATCAGCTCCGAGGCACCGGCATCGCTGACCTGCAGGTCGGTGGTCTCGTTCGAGACGAAGTTGAAGTAGAGTTTCGTCAGACCTGCGATGTAGCCCGCCTCATCCTTTCCGTAGACCGTTTCGGAGGTCGAATCCGAGGGGTTGAGCGGCAGCGTGTCCAGGTCGTTGATGCACGCCGTGAACAGCAGGGCGCCCGCGACGGCCGTTGCGATGTGTTTTATGCTCGTTTTCATGGTTTTCATTCGGTTTTTAGAAGTTGACATTCAGACGCAGCGAGTAGGTGCGCGGACGGGGCCACATCGAGCGGTCGATACCGTCCACGTTGTTGATCTCGGGATCGATGCCGCTGTAGTTCGTGATGACAAAGACGTTCTGCACGCCGACGGCCAGACGGAGCGAACCCTTCCAGCTGCCGATCTGCTTGAACGTGTAGCCCAGGTTGATGTCGTCCATGCGGAAGAACGAGGCATCCTCGAGGAAGTAGTCCGAATACCACTGTTCGCCGCTGTTGGCCTTCGTGAAGCCGGTCTTGTTGACCACCTTGGCGAAGTTGGGCAGGTTGCCGGCATTCAGGTCGAGGTTCGAGGTCGAGTTGGCCGAGGCGAAATCGTTGAAGGCCCAGTTACCCACCGAGCCGTGGCCGTTGAAGCCGAAGTCCCAGTTCTTGTAGGTGAGTTTGAGATTTATGCCGTAGAAGAAGTCGGGGTTGGGGCTCTTGTTGGTCATGTAACGGTCGGCCTGTGTGATCTTGCCGTCCTTGTCGCGGTCGACCAGTGCGTTCTGAATCGGGTTGCCGTTCTCGTCGTATACCTGCTGGAAGCAGTAGAAGGTGTAGGGTGCGTAGCCCACCATGTGGCGCTGGAGCAGGTTGCCCGTGCCCTTCGTGATACCGCCCGTCTGGATCGAGTAGGTGGGATCGTCCGTGTTGTTGAGCTTCGTGAACTCCGTGTGCTGGAACGTACCGTTCAGTCCGATCTGAAGGTTCCAGTCCTCGGTCTGTACGGGGATGAGGTTCAGGTTGAACTCCACGCCGCGGTTCTCCATCGAACCGATGTTGGTCGTGACCGTGTTGCCGAAGTTCGAGCCCATCGGGGTGATGACGCTGTTGAGCAGGTCGTCCGTCTGGCGCAGGTAGGCGTCGACGCTACCGTTGATGCGGCCGTCGAGGAAACCGAAGTCGATACCGACGTTGTAGGTCGTCGTGGTCTCCCACTTGATGTTCGGGTCATAGGCCGAGGGCGTGAGGTAGAACGAGTAGCCGGCGTTGCCCATGTTGTACTGCTTGTAGACGTCGGTCGACATCGAGTAGCGGGCCAGGTGGGCGTAGTAGTTGTCGCCGATGTCCTGCTGACCGGTCTGTCCGGCGCCCAGACGCAGCTTCAGGGCCGAGATGGCGCGCACATCCTTGAGGAAATCCTCCTGGGCGATGTTCCAGGCGAAGGCGGCCGACGGGAAGAGACCCCAGCGCGTATCCTTCGAGAAACGCGACGAGGCGTCGTCACGCAGCGTGAAGGTGAACAGGTACTTCGAGGCGATCGAGTAGTTGATACGCCCGTAGAAGGAGAGCAGGTAGTATTCGCGGCGGTTGAACGGATAGCGCGAATCCTCGCCCTTCTGCTCCTTGGTCTCGTTGAAGTAGGTCACCGAGTGGTCCGAGGCGTAGAAGTGCTGCCACGAGTAACCGGCCATCACATCGAGGTGGTGGATGCCCCACTCCTTGTTGAAGTTGGCGTAGAACTCCAGCAGGTGATTGCGGCGGAAGTTCGTCGTCCAGGTGTACTGGCCCCAGCCGCGGGCCTCGGTATCGGTGTAGGCTTGGAACGATCCCGGATTCACGCCGTCGTAGATCTTGCTCGACGAGATGTCCATGCCGAGGTTGAGGTTGAAGCGCAGGGCCTCGAATCCGTGTACCTTGTAGTCGATCTGGGCGTTGCCGATGAAACGCTTGGCGCGGGCCGAGTTGTCGCGGTCATAGAGCTTCGAGAGCGGACCGGCGCCCACCAGCGTGTTGGGGGTAAATTCGTCGCCGCGGCCCGAGCCGTAGTTCCAGAAACCGTTGGTGGTCGTGTAGTCGATCGAGCCGTCCTCGTTGCGCCAGTAGGGGTCAACCGTGGGGTTGAAGAAGGCCGCCGAGCCCACGACGCCGCCGTCGGCATACTGCTGCGAGGTCACCACACCCTTGGCGTTGAGGTTGATCGTCAGGCGCTTGTCGAAGAAGTTGGGCGAGAGGCTCAAATCGAGGGTTCCGCGCTCGTATTTCGAGGTCTCGAGCGTACCCTGCTGGTTGGTGTAGCCCACCGAAGCGCGGTAGGGCATGCGGTCGTCGATGTTGCCGATGACGCTGACGTTGTGGTCGTGCGAGATGGCCGTGCGGAAGATCAAATCCTGCCAGTCGGTGTTCTTGTCGCCCATCATGGTGCGCACCTTGTCACCTGTTTCGGTGCCGACGGGGAAGACGCGGTCGACATAGTCCCGGAACTCGGCGGGCGAGAAGACGGGCAGCTCGTCGGAGTTGGTCTGGACACTCACGCTGCCGCTGTACGAGACGCGCGGGGTGTTGCCCTTGCCCTTCTTCGTGGTAATCATGATGACGCCGTTCGAGGCGCGCGAACCGTAGATCGCGGCGGCCGAAGCGTCCTTCAGCACGGTGAACGACTCGATATCGTTCGGGTTGATCGTCTCGAGGGGGTTGGCCATGCCGGCGCCGCCGTCCGAGGCGATGGGCACGCCGTCGATGACGATCAGCGGGTCGTTCGAGGCGTGGAGCGATGCGGCGCCGCGGATGCGGATCGTGGAGCTCGAGCCCGGACCGCCGTCACCGGGGATGATGTGCACGCCCGGCACCTTGCCCTTGAGCATGTCCTGTGCCGAGACGACGGCACCGCGGTTCAGCTCCTCGGCCTTGATCGCCACGACCGAACCGGTCATGTCGTTCTTCTTGACCGTACCGTAGCCGATGACCACGACGTCGTCGATGCCCATGGCATCCTCTTCGAGCGTCAGGTGCTGAAGCAGCGTCGAGGAGGCCACCAGCGTGACGGTCTTGTAACCGACGTAGCTGATCTCGATGACTGCTTCGGGCGAAGCCACGCGGATGGCATAGTCGCCGTCGATGCCCGTCGAGACACCGTTGGTCGTGCCCTTCTCGACCACCGTGGCGCCCAGAACGGGCATTCCCGACTTGTCGACAACTACGCCTTGAACCTCATAACCAGCATTTTGTGCCAGCGTGAGGGGGGGGGTAATCAAGCTGGCCAGCAAGATGCCCACACACATAGTCAAAAGTTTTTTCATAAGGATTTTTGGTTGGTTTATGATACAAGTAGGTTTTTTCGGTTCGGATCAGCGGGCCCGCTCTTCGCGCACGAACCCGACGGAGAGGGCGGCCAGCAGCATGAAGAGCCCGGCCAGGGCGAGCATCCAGATCGCCTCGCTGCCGAAGCAGTACTTGACGATGGCGCCGCCCGTGAGTCCGATGACGATCTGCGGGATGGTGATCGTGAAGTTGAAGATGCCCATGTAGACCCCCATGTGGCGCGGTTCGACGGCACGCGAGAGGATGGCGTAGGGCATGGCGAGAATGCCTGCCCAGGCGATGCCGATGCCCACCATCGGGAGCATCAGCGCATACTGGTCGTGCAGCAGGCACAACCCGGCAAAGCCGGCGGCGCCGGCCAGCAGGCAGACGGCGTAGACGGGCTTGTTGCCCCAGCGAGCGGCGATGCGGCTGAGGAAGAGCGCCGCGATGCAGGCCGGAATCGGATAGGTGCCGTTCAGCACGCCGACCCATGTCTGCGTGGCGCCGTCGGAGAGCACCGCCCCCGACGGGTCGGTGACGACGCCCGTGATGGCGGGTTTGAGGTAGGTCCACATGAGGAAGAGTGCCGCCCAGGAGAAGAATTGCGTGATGCCGAGACGGACCATCGCCTGCGGTACGTTGCGCAGCAGCGTGAGGAAGCCCGGACGCGGGGCGTCGTTCTCCTCCTTGCGGATGTCGTTGTAGCGGGCGAATTCCTCGGGCGGGTACTCGCGGGTGCGGAACGCGGTGACGAGGACCGTGAGCAGCAGGATCGCCCCGCCGATATAGTAGGAGTAGGCGATGTGCGCCGGCACTTGGCCCGGGACGGTTTCGTCCGAGACGCCCATCTGCGTCATGAGCAGCGGCAGGATGGCTCCGATGACGGCGCCCAGATTGATCAGGAAGGTCTGTACGACGTAGCCCTGCGTCTTCTGCGAATCGTCGAGCATGTCGGCCACCAGCGCCCGGAAGGGCTGCATCGTGACGTTGAACGAGAGGTCCATGAAGAGCAGGATGAAGGCCCCCATGGCCAGCGGGGCGAAGGCCAGCAGGCGCGGACAGTTGGGCATGAGCGCCAGGGCGAGCGTCGAGATGATCGATCCGCCGAGGATGTAGGGGATGCGGCGGCCCAGGCGGGTCCACGTGCCGTCGGAGAAGAGTCCGATGATCGGCTGGACAATCATGCCGGCAATCGGCGCCGCAAGCCAGAAGTAGCTGAGGTGGCTGACATCGGCTCCCAGCGATTCGAAGATGCTCGACGTATTGGAGTTCTGAAGCGAATATCCGATCTGTACGCCGAGAAAGCCGAAGCTGAGGTTCCAAATCTGCCAGAAGGAGAGTTTGGGCTTGTTCATTCGGGTATCGGGTTGTTTTAGGTTATACAAATTTTAATAAAATATCTCATTTGCGGAACTCCCGGGCGACGAACGGGGCGTCGGATGCGACGAACGGCGGGATTTTTCCGACGAGCGGTTTGCCCGGCGGATTTGTTTTTTTCGTCGGAAATGCCTACCTTTATTGTAGCATAGGCCGCCCCGGGGCGGCAAACCCGACAGTCATGCGTTCGCTCAAGGTCTCCGGAATCATCCATCTGTTCGCCGTGCTGCACGCGGCGGTGGCGCTGCTGTGCCGTGTCGCGGGGGTGCACGACGAACTGGTCCTGACGCTGCTCACCATCGTGATGATCGTGCTGATCTGCCTGAAACGGGGCCTGAACGTCGAGTTCACGGCCTCGTGCGTGATCGTCGTCAACGTGATCGGTTACCTGCTCGGCACGGGCGGTGCGGCGCTCATCGAGCGGATCGTCCGCTCGCCCCTGGCCGTGCATGCCGTCTCGACCTTCCTCACCACGGAGATCCTCGGCTGGGGTATCTACTGGTTCACCCGCTTCCTGCGGCGCGGCGATGCGTCGGAGCGTCCGGCGACGTGGAATCCCCGCATCGGGCTGCTGCTGCTGGCCGTAGGGGTGATCTTCGTCCTGCGGCTGGCCTACGTCGAGCTCTTCGCCTCGCCGTCGTTCTCGGCCGACCGGCTCTACCGGATGGCCGATCTGCTCGCCTCGAACTCCGTGGCGCTCATCGTCCTGCTCTGCGTCAACGTCATCTTTGTGCGCCACATGCGGCGCCATGCCGAACGGCCGGTCGTCGTCAAGGGGGTGCTGCTGCTGATTTTCGTCCTGCTGACGACGGCCTGCGTGGCGCTCCTTGCCGGACTGCACCTCCCCTTCGGCTTCGACCGCAGCTTTTCGTGGCGGGAGTTCTTCCAGCTGTCGATTCTCACGCTGCTGGTCGAGATGACCCTCTACTCGCTCATCTTCATGATCGACTACGCGCTCGTCGCCCGCTCCGTGCTGCGGGTCGAGCGGGGCCGCACCCACCAGGCGCAGTTCCTCTACATGAAGCTCAAGCAGCAGGTCAACCCCCATTTCCTCTTCAATTCGCTCAACATCCTCGACTGCCTGGTCTGCGAACAGCGCACCGAGCAGGCCAGCGCCTACATCCGCAAGCTGGCCGGCATCTACCGCTACATGCTTCAGAACGAGCAGGAGTCGCTCGTGCGGCTGAAGGAGGAGATGGATTTCGTCGGCATGTACGTCGATCTGCTGCAGGTCCGCTTTCCCGACGGCTTCCGCGTCGAGACCGACCTTGCCGACGAGGCCCTCATGCGCAGCATCGTCCCGTGCTCCGTGCAGCTGCTCATCGAGAATGCCATCAAGCACAACGCCGTCGACGCCGCCTCGCCGCTCGTGATCCGCATCACGGCGACGGCCGAATCGGTCACCGTCGCGAACGACCTGCGACCCAAGCTCCCGGCGTCGGCCTCCTCCACGCATGTGGGGCTGAACTACATCCGCCAGCAGTACCTCGACCTGGCCGGCCGGCCGATCGTGATCGAACAAACCGAAACCCTGTACCGTGTCACCTTACCCCTCTTATAAGCCTATCCCATGAGAGTATTGATCGTTGAAGACGAGCCCATGGCCCAGCAGAACCTGGTGCGGACGCTCACGCAGCACTACCCCAACCTGCGGATTGTCGGTGCGACCGGCTCGGTGCGCGAGACCGTCGAGTGGCTCCGCACGCCGGGAAACGCCGCCGACGTGATCTTCATGGATGTGGAGCTCTCCGACGGCGACTGCTTCGAGATCTTCCGGCAGGTCGACGTCTCGGCCCGCGTCGTCATGACGACCGCCTACGACAGCTATGCCGTGCGGGCCTTCGAGGTCAACAGCATCGACTACCTGCTCAAGCCGATCGACCCCGCGGCGCTGAAGCGGGCCGTTGAGCGGTGCCGGCAGCGCGACGCGGGCTTCGACGCCGAGCGGCTGCTGGCGGCCATCCGTGCGCCGCGCGCCTACAAGCAGCGCTACATCGTGCGCTTCAACGACCGGATCGTGCCCGTGAAGAGCGAGGAGATCGCCTATTTCTACTCCGAGGAGAAGAACACCTACCTGGTGACGAACGACGGTAGCCGCTACGTGATGGACCTCTCGCTGGACATCCTCTCCGAGGAGCTCGACGCGAAGCGCTTTTTCCGGATTTCGCGCAACTGCATCATCTCGATGCCGGCGATCGTCAGCGTCGTGAAGTATCAGGGCAACCGGCTCAAGATCGTGGCCCGGCCGCGTCCGGCCTTCGACCCGGTCGTGAGCCGGTCGCGGGTCGACGATTTCCTGCGCTGGCTCGAGGGCGAGGCGTGACCTGCCCCGCTGCGGGCGGCTTCGGGCCGGCGGTCGCGTCCGGCCTTCATATACTACTCTACGGTAAACGGCGGGACGATCCGAATGGGGATCGTCCCGCCGTTTTGTTGCGGAGCGGAAAGTCAGCGGCGGCCGCTGACGGCAATCATGTCGCGCAGCGTCGTGTTGAAGTCCTCCTCGCCGATCAGCCGTTCGAGCGTCAGGTGCATGCGGTAGCGCCAGTAGTAGCGGGGAATGGCCGGGATGTTGATGCGCTCCTTGTCGGGCATGCGGAAGCGCAGCGAGCCGTCCATCGAGAGCCAGTCCTGCAGGGGCAGGATCGTGAACATCGACGGGGAGGCGAGGTGCATCTCGATGATGCGGCGGCAGATCCACGGTTCGCAGAACCAGGGTACGTCGCCCTCGCCGTGCAGTACCTCGCGGTAGAAGCGCGCCGTGACGGTGCGGTCCTCCTCCCACCAGGCGCGCAGCGGATTCATGTCGTGCGTCGAGGTGGTGCAGACCGAGAGGTAGGGGTAGCGGGCCGGATCGGCAAAGGTCTCGGCCGGCGACTTGGGCATGCGCTGGATTTCGAGCGAGAGAATCTGCAGCATGCGCATCGTCTCGGGTACGCAGTCGGGGATCATGCCGAGGTCCTCGCCGCAGGCGAGCATGTCGGTGGCCGTGAGCAGCACGGGCAGCTTGCGCAGGGCCGACTCCTGCCAGAAGCGGTCGTGACGGCGGTAGAAGAAGTCGTCGTGCAGCCGGTTGAAGGCCGCCTGCTGCCAGTCGGCGAGCAGCCGGAAGGCGCAGGTCGTCTGGGCGCCGATACGCGGGTGGTAGTACCCCTTGCGGCGCGGGTCCTTGACGAAGAGCACGTCCTCGAGCAGCGCCATGAGTCCCTCGCGCAGCCGTTTCGTGCGGTCGTCGTCGCCCGGCAGACGCTCGGCGATCTTGCGCTGCGTGGCGAAGGCGGGGATGAGCCGTCCGTTGCGGAGGTATTTCGTGCGCACTTCGCCGGCCAGGTCGCCGAAGAGCGTGTCCAGGATCCAGTCGTCGGTGCGCGGCGCCGTGTAGCGGTCGTCGTCCATCTCGAAGCCGACGTTGCGCAGCTCCTCGGCCGAGTAGGGCATCGCGGGGTTGAAGTGCCCGAGCAGGCCGTGCACGGCGTCGGCGGGAATCTCCCAGATGCGGAAGAACCCGAGGATGTGGTCGATGCGGTAGGCGTCGAAATACTCCGACATCTTCTTCAGACGGGCGCGCCACCAGGCGTAGTTGTCCTGGGCCATGCGCTCCCAGTTGTAGGTCGGAAGTCCCCAGTTCTGTCCCGAGGCCGAGAAGGCGTCGGGCGGCGCTCCGGCCTGCGAATCGAGGTGGAACAGGCGCGGCGACTGCCAGGCGTCGACGCTCGTGCGGCTGATGCCGATCGGCAGGTCGCCCTTCAGCACGATGCCGCGGCTGTGGGCGTAGCGGCACGCCTCGGAGAGCTGGAGGTGCAGGTGGTACTGCACGTAGCAGTGGAAGGCCACGTCGTTGCGCCGCTCGAGGCAGAAGGCCTCGATCTTCTTGCGGTCGAAGCGGGCGTAGTCGCCCCAGCGCGAGAAGTCGGCCGTGCCGTAGTCGTCGCGCAGCGTGCGGAAGGCGGCGTAGGGCAGCAGCCACTCGCGGTTGGCCTCCATGAACTCCTTGTAGTCGCGGCGTGCGGCCGTGCGGGCGCCGTGGCGCGCGAAGGCCTTGCGCAGCAGGTCGTCCTTCGTGCGGTTGACCCGTTCGTAGTCCACCTCGGGCAGGGCGTTCAGCTCGTCGCGCAGGCGGCGGTATTCGTCGTTCTCCTCGACGCCCGCCTCCGTCAGACGCAGGAACTGCGGATGCAGCGCGAAGGTCGAGTTGGCGTTGTAGGGATAGGAGTCCTCCCACGTACCGGTCATCGTCGTGTCGTTGATCGGCAGCAGCTGCAGGATACGCTGCCCCGTGGCCGCGGCCCAGTCGACCAGCAGCTTGAGGTCGGGGAACTCGCCGATGCCGAAGTCCTTGTCCGAGCGGAGCGAGAAGACCGGAATGGCCGTGCCGGCGCCGTGCCAGCGGCGTTCGGGAATCTGCGGGACGGTCGTGGCGTCGACGACGGCCTCGCCCTCGGCCGGCAGATCGGACCAGGTGCGGTTGGGCCCCTCCTCCCAGATGATCGGGGTGAGGGTCCGGCGGTCGGCGATCAGGTACTTGTACTCGAAGCGGCGCGTGACGGTCAGCGCGAGCGACCACTCGGGAAAGCGGGTGTCGTCCAGCGGCAGCACCTGTTTCCAGTCGCCCAGTTCGCGGCCGCTGCCGGCGATGGCCAGCACCTCGTCGGGGCGCAGCTGCGCCTGGGCCGTGCGGAGCAGGATGTTGCCGCGCCGTCCCTTCCGTGGTGCGGCCGCGTGGAGGCGTTCCGCCTCGCGGGAGAAGATGCCCCGCGAGAAGGCCGACGTGTGGAACGGTCTGTCGGCGGGGATGTCCTGCCAGCGGTCGCGGATACGGAGCGTCGCCGGAGCCATGCCTTCGGGCAGCTGCAGCGTGTGCGGCGCCCATTCGCGGCGGCGGCAGACGCCCTCCGCTTCCACCTCGTAGAGGTACTCCAGCGGCTGCGACGCATCGGCCTTCGCAAGGGTCGCGCGCCAGATTCCGTTGTCGGCGTACTGCATTTCGATGCGCCGGTGTCCGATGCGCAAAACCAGCTGCTCGCCCCATCGGGTACGGTATTCGATGCTGAAAACGATTTTCATAGGACAGGTATGTCGTTTTGATTCGATTCGGGTATTCGGGTAGCGGTATGCAAAATTAAAAAATCCGTCCGAATTCGCGGCATGCGCGGTGCGAAATTTTTGAACTGCACCGCAAAACGGCGCCAAAAAAACCGGACGGTGCAAACCGTCCGGTCCGTTGTGTCGTTTTCATGGGGAGCTTCCGTCGGGTTGCCACTGTTGCGCGGCCCTCGTTGTACCGCCCTCGTTGCGCGGCTCCTGTTGTGCCGCATCCGCCGGGCTGGAGAGCATGCCGTTTCCGCCTCCCCTCTCCGTTGCGCCGCATCCGCCGGGCCGGGGAGCATGCCGGTTCCGCTTCCCCTCTCCGTTGCGCCGCCCCGTTGCGTTGTTCCCGTTGTCGCCCCGTTGCGCGCCCCCTGTCGGGCCGGAGATCACGCCGCTTCCGTGAGCCGTACCTCCTCCATTGGGTTGGTCCCTTCGTGTTGCCCCCCCCCTGTCGGGCCGCGGGGTTTATCGCATGGCGACCTGCGCCTGACCGATCAGCCGGCCCTCGGTGTAGAGCTCCATGCGGTAGGTGCCTCCCGCGAAGCCCGACGAGGTGAAGTAGATACCCACCTCGAGGTCCTGGTTCTGGTAGTCGACCTCACGCATGGCCGAGTAGGTGAGCCGCTCGCCTTCGTACTCGAACGACGGCATCGCCTCGGTGGTCAGCACGTAGCCGTCGGGCGAGATGATGCGCAGGTAGATGGCCTTGTTGCCGGGCATGGCCAGCTCGTTGGCCGAGAGGACGAAGTCCACGCGCAGGCGCGAGGCGTTCTTGATGCGCGACACGGACTTCCCGCGGTCGTTGAGCGCTTCGAGCCGGATGTCGCGGGCGCGGAGCACCGAGCCAACCTTGACCTTGTTGTCCAGTTCGGCGGCCTTTTCTTCGGCCATCTCGGCGCGCAGGTTGGCCGAGGAGATCTCCTTGCGGTAGGAGACGTTCTCGCTGATGAGCTTCTGGTTGAGCGTGTTGAGCGAGTCGATCTGCCGGATGTAGTCCTTCATGGCCGAGCGCAGCGTACCCACCTCGCGTTCGTACTGCTTGATCTTGGCGAGGTTCCACGAGCGCTCCTTCTTCAGTCGCGTCATGAGCGAGTCGGCACGCTCGCGCTCGACGGAGAGGCTGGCCGAGATCGAGTCGTTCGAGACCCGCAGGTTGTCGTAGTCGTTCATCAGGCGGCCCAGATCGTTCTGGATCGAGTCGCGGTCGGCCTGCAGCAGCTCGTTGTCGAGCATCTGCTGGCGGTGGATGCTGAAATAGAGGATCGACAGCGCCACCAGAATCACCGAGAGGATGATGATGACGATGCGGTATCCGCGGATGGACTTCTCCGCTTCGGGCTGCCTGCCGTAGTCGTCGTCCTCGAATTCCGAGGGGTCGTAACTCTGTCTGTTCTCTTCCATAAGGTTGTCGAATTTTCGCAAAGATAATCAAATTTTCATTTTATCAGGCTCTCGAGCGGATATTTGAGCCCCTTGTAGCCTGAAATGTAGGCCTGGATGCTGCCGATGCGCACCGGCGACTCGATGTAGAGCGGAATCTTGTTGCGGTCGTCCGAGATCCAGATCGTGAAGACCGTGCCGTCGGTGAAGGAGTACCCCTCGGTGGTGCCCAGCTGACACTCGAACTTCAGGGTCTTGAAACGGCCCATGTTGCGGATGCGCTTCTGCTCGCGGCCGAGGTAGCGGTAGTGCAGGTGGCGGATCGTGTCCTGGAGGATCATCTGCAGCGTGGCGGGCTCGCCGATGCGGAAATCCCCGGCATCGGCCGAGCGCAGCGAGAAGAAGAGCGCGATGGCGTCCATGCTTTCGGCCGTCAGCGTCATCTGCTTCTGCTGCTCGGGCTTCTGGCGGCTGCGCCAGCGCGTGTGGACCACCGAATCGGCCCAGTCGTAGCGGTAGCTGCTGCGGAAGGTGTAGTCCCCTTCGCGGATGTCGCTCTCGAAGCGTCGGGGCCGCAGCGACACGGTGTCGACCCACACCGTGTAGATGTCCTCGATGTTGAAGAACCAGCGGTAGGTGGGCAGCGTACGTCCCGCGCCGACGACCTTGTAAAAGGTCCCGTCGGCATCCTGCTCCTCGGTCGTGAGCACCTCGACGGCGCCGACCTCCGTGTTGGGGAACATCTTGGCCTTGTAGCTGACGCGGTAGAGCAGCTTCTCGCCCGGGTGGTAGAGCTGCGCGGCGAGCGGCAGGCCGGCCGCGAGCAGGAGTATGGTGAGTAAAAGTCGTTTCATGGGGTGAGGGTCTTGTGTTTTTAACGGGTTATCTGTCGGAAATATTACGAGATGCGGGAAAAATCGAGCTCTTCGCGGCCCGAATAGCGGCGGCGCAGCTCGCGCAGCCCCGCGTGTGCGGGTTGTGCGAGGGCGGGGTCCGCGGCGAGAATCGCGGCGGCGGCTTCGCGCGTCAGGGTGAGCACCTGCACGTCGGCCGTCGGATTGGCGATCTTCAGATCAAATGCCATGCCGCTCTGCAGCGTGCCGTTGATGTCGCCCGCGCCCCGCAGCTTGAGGTCGAGCTCCGCGAGGCGGAATCCGTCGTTCGTCTCGCACATCGCCTCGAGGCGCGCGCGGGCCTCGCGCGAGAGCTTCTCGCCGGACATGAGGATGCAGTAGGACTGGGCTGCGCCGCGCCCCACGCGGCCGCGCAGCTGGTGCAGCTGCGAGAGGCCGAAGCGCTCGGCCGACTCGATGACCATGACCGTGGCGTTCGGCACGTCGACGCCCACCTCGATGACCGACGTGGCGACGAGAATCTGCGCCTCGCCCTCCTTGAACTGGCGCATCGACTCCTCCTTGTCGGCGGGCTTCATCCTGCCGTGGCAGATGGCCGTGACGTAGTCGGGCAGCGGGAAGTCGCGCGAGATGGCCTCGTAGCCGTCCGTGAGGTCCTTGTAGTCCATCGCCTCGGACTCCTTGATGAGCGGGTAGACGACGTAGACCTGGCGGCCCTGGGCGATCTGCTGCCGCATGAAGCCGAAGAGCTTGAGCCGTGCGGCGTCGGTGTAGTGGTAGGTCCTGATCGGACGGCGGCCCGGCGGCAGCTCGTCGATGACCGAGACGTCGAGGTCGCCGTAGAGGGTCATGGCGAGCGTGCGGGGGATCGGTGTGGCGGTCATCACGAGGATGTGGGGCGGCTGCTCGTTCTTGGTCCAGAGGCGGGCGCGCTGCTCGACGCCGAAGCGGTGCTGCTCGTCGATGACCACGAAGCCGAGGTTCGCGAAGCGCACGCGCTCCTCGATCAGCGCGTGGGTGCCGATGAGGATGTGGACCTCGCCCGAGGCGATCCCTTCGAGCGCTTCGCGGCGCTCGCGCGCCTTCGAGGCGCCGGTCAGGATGGCCACGCGCACCGGCATGCCGTCGAGCAGGCGGCTGATGGTGGCGAAGTGCTGGCGGGCGAGGATCTCCGTCGGGGCCATCATGCAGGCCTGAAACCCGTTGTCGACGGCCAGCAGCATCGACATCAGCGCCACGAGGGTCTTGCCGCTGCCGACGTCGCCCTGCAGCAGGCGGTTCATCTGGTACCCCGTAGCGGTGTCCTGCCGTATTTCGCGGATTACGCGCTTCTGCGCCCCGGTCAGGGGGAAGGGGAGCTTCTCGTTGTAGAAGGTGTTGAAGGCGTCGCCGACGCGCGTGAAGCGGAACCCGTCGGCCTTCGCCAGGCGGGCCGTGCGGCGCGACTGCACGTTGAGCTGCACGCCGAGCAGCTCGTCGAACTTCAGCCGGTACTGCGCCTGCCGCAGCAGCTCGGGCGACTGCGGGAAGTGGATGTTGTAGTAGGCGTCGTGGCGCGCGATGAGCCCGTAGCGGGTGCGTATCTCCTCGGGCAGCGGGTCGGGTATGTGCCCGCGGACCAGCGCCCAGGCGTTGCAGACGATCTGGTACATGCCCTTCGTGCCGAACATCGTCGAGATGCGCTCGGTCGAGGGGTAGATGCCCTGCATGCCGCTCTCGGCGCGGCGCGAGAGGTACTGCTCCATGGTCTCCAGCTCGGGGTGGGCCATCGAGAGCTGGCCGCGGTAGAACGACGGGCGCCCGAAGACGAGGTATTCGCGCCCGACCTCGACGCGCTTCTCGATCCACTTGATGCCCTGGAACCACACGAGCTCGGCCTGCCCCGTCGCATCCTGCACGAAGACCGTGAAGCGGCGCTTGCGCCCCGTCCCGGCGTAGGCCGTGCCGGTCACGCGGACGCGCAGCTGCACGAGCGTGGGCGCCTCGTCCGTGATTTCGGCGATGCGGTAGACGCGCGTGCGGTCGATGTAGCGGAACGGAAAGTGGTCGAGCAGGTCGCCCACGGTGCGGATGCCCAGCTCCTTGTCCAGAAGCCGGGCACGCGCCTCGCCGACGCCCGCCACGTACTTGATATCGCTCTTGAGGTTATCCACAGAGCAAATATACGAAAAAACGGGCAATCCGTATCACCGGCTCCCTATTGCTCTTCTTCTGTCTTTGCCGGAAGCGACGCATCGACGCCCGAACGGGCGAACGCCCCCCCCGGTTCCAGCTGCCCGAAGTCTCGCCCGTGCGGTCCTCGATGCCCGGGATCGGGCTGCCCTTCTGGTCGGTGACGGAACCCTGAAGTTCAAAGTCGATCAGCGGGGTGCCGTACATGCAGACGGTGCCCTTGTCTTCGTTTTCGCAGGCGGTCGTGAAGCCGAGAGCAGGAACAGCATGAATCTGCGTTTCATAAGGGTCGGATTTTTGGGCGGTTGCGTGTGTAAATATACCGAAAAATCTCCCGGTCTGCAACTTTTTCGCGGAATTCGGGCTATCTTTGCGGTACGGAGCCCGGGTGGGCCCCGAAACCTGGAGACGACATGACAGACCTGACGAAATTCCAGCGGCGTCCGACGTGCGAGGTGCGCATCGGATGCGTGCGCATCGGCGCGGGAAACCCCGTGGCCGTGCAGTCGATGACCAACACCGACACGAACGATACGGCGGCGAGCGTCGCGCAGATCGAGCGCATCGACCGCGCGGGCGGCCCGATCGTGCGCCTCACGGCGCAGGGGCGCCGCGAGGGCGAGAATCTTGCCAACATCGTGCGGCAGCTGCGCAGCGACGGCTTCCGCACGGCCGTCGTGGCCGACATCCACTTCGTTCCGGAGGTTGCGGCCATCGCGGCGAAGTACGTCGACAAGGTGCGCATCAACCCGGGCAACTACCGCACGGAGCACGGCGAGCTGGAGGCCCTCATCGAGCAGTGCCGCGAGCGCGGCGTGGCGCTGCGCATCGGCGTCAACCACGGGTCGCTCGCCCGGCGGGTCTTCGACCGCTACGGCGACACGCCCGAAGGGATGGTCGTCTCGGCCATGGAGTTCCTGCGGGTCTGCCGCGAGCGGGCGTTCGACCAGGTGGTCGTCTCGATGAAGTCGAGCAACACGCGCGTGATGGTCTCGGCCTACCGGCAGCTCGTCGCGGCGATGGAGGCCGAGGGGATGAACTACCCGATCCACCTCGGGGTCACCGAGGCCGGAAACGGCCTCGAGGGGCGCATCAAGAGCGCCGTGGGCATCGGGGCGCTGCTCTGCGACGGCATCGGTGACACGATCCGCGTCTCGCTGACCGAGGCGCCCGAAAACGAGATCCCCGTCGCGCGGCTGCTCGTCGAGCACTTCGCCGACCGCCCGGGCGAGTTCCCCGTGCGGCATCCCGAGCGCTACTCGCCCTACGTCTTCCGCCGCCGCACGCAGGTCGCCGTGCCCGTCACGCACGACGAGCCGCACGAGGGCTTCCGCGTCATCGAGGCCCTCTCGGGCAACCCGACGGCCGAGTTGCGTGCCGCGATCCTGAACCTCGACCGGGCGGACGAGCCCGTCGTCGTGAAACGCCGCTACGAGGAGGCGTCGCTCGAGCGGCTGGCCGTGAAGGCGGCCGCCGACCTGGGGGTGCTCTTCCTCGACGGACTGGCCGACGGCATCTGGATCGACGCTCCGGGCCACGACGCCGCGGCGATCCGCGACGTGGAGCTGATGATCCTCCAGGCGGCGCGCGTGCGCTTCTCGCACACCGAATACATCGCCTGCCCGTCGTGCGGCCGCACGCTCTACGACATCGAGCGGACCTTGGCGGCGATCAAGTCCCGCACGTCGCACCTGAAGAACCTGAAGATCGGCGTCATGGGCTGCATCGTCAACGGTCCGGGCGAGATGGCCGATGCCGACTACGGCTACGTGGGGGCGGGCCCCGGCCGTATCACCCTCTACAGGGGACGCGAGGTCGTCGCGCGCAACATTCCGCAGGAGGAGGCGCTCGACCACCTCGTCGAACTGATCCGCGCCCACGGCGACTGGGTCGATCCCGAAGTCTGATCCGCTCCGGCCATGACGATCCTCCCCGCCGCTTACCTCCCTTCGGTCGCCTACTTCGCGGAGCTGCTCCGCGGCGACTGCCTGATCGACCTCGGCGAGCACTTCATCAAGCGCTCGGAGCGCAACCGCGCGCGGATCCTGGCTACCGACGGCGTCATGGAGCTCACCGTGCAGGTGTGCCATGCCGACCGGCCCCGCCAGCCGATGCGCGACATGCGCCTCGACTACTCGAAGCGCTGGCAGCACCAGCACTGGGGCGCCCTTGTGTCCTCCTACAGGGGGTCGCCCTACTTCGATTTCTATGCCGGGCGGTTCGAGCCCTTCTATCGCGGGCGGTGGGAGTTTCTCTGCGACTACGACCTGCAGCTCACCGAGCTGCTGTGCTCGCTGGCGGGCATCGCGATGCCTGCCGTATCGGAGCGCTACATCGAGGCGGCGCCCGGCGACCGCGACCTGCGGCCCAAACGCAGGGAGGGCCCGGCGTTCGTCGCCGAGCCCTACGTGCAGGTCTTTTCCGACCGCCTGCCCTTTCAGCCTAATTTGTCTTTTGCAGACCTTTTATTTGCAGAGGGGCCTGCATCCATCGCGGTTTTAGAACGTTGCCGATACGGAGCGTGACGCTGTCCGCAAGCCCGCCGGCATATACCCGCACCGGAACGCTCCCCGTGACCGAAACGCTGTCCGAGCGGTACTGGCACGGCGCATACTCCGTCATGGCGACCGTATCCCGCCCGACGACGAGCGTGGGCAGCCCCGCGGACGAATAGACGCGGAAGGCCTGCCGCGTCTGATCGCGCAGACGCCGCCGCTTGTCGACCAGGTGGAGCGTCGGCTCCCGTCTGTTCCACATCGCCCGGTAGAGGTAGTAGGCATCCTTGCACGTGCGGCGGTCGATGGTCACGAGCCCCTCGCCGTTGATGCCGTAGGGGCGGCGCGCCGAGCCGTAATCGAACAGCGTGGCGATCCACGTGCCCCAGAAGAGCGAATCGTTCTGCAGGTTGCGGGCATACTCCTCGTGGAAGCGCGTCTGGTTCTCCTCGGGCATCCAGTTCTCGCGCGGCGCCGCGTGGGCCGTGTAGCTTCTGTGGCCGATGAACCCGCTGCCGCCGTAGGCGACGCCCGAGCGCAGGTGCGACCAGCTCTTCTGCAGCAGGTCGCGCCAGACCTTCACGTCGTCGGTCGAGCCGCGCTCCCAGCCTACGGTCTGCCGCCAGACGATCAGGTCGGTGATGAAGTTGATCTCGCCGTCCTGGTCGCTGCACGCCACCGTCGGCCGCGAGGGGTCCATCGCGCGGGCCGTGTCGTGGAGCCTCCGCACGTAGGGCACGGCGCTGTCGCCGCGGTTCCAGAGCCTCGAGAAGAGCCCCCACATCACCACCGAAGGATGGTTCATGTGCTGGGCGATGATCTCCTGCAGCTGCTGCAGTCCGTTCTGCTCGAACTGCGGCGTGGCGTAGTAGGCCACATCCCCGAGGAAGGGGGCGCGGTGCAGCGGCAGGTCGATCCATACGAGCAGGCCGAGCTCGTCGCAGCGGTCGTACAGATACCCGGCGTGGGGCATGACGGCCGACCGCAGGGCGTTGGCCCCGAGGTCGAGCAGGCGGGCCAGGTCGGCGTCGTAGTCCTGCCGCGTGAACAGTCCGCCCGCAACGGTGTTGTCGTGGTAGAGGTCGACGCCGTGCACGGGCGTGCGCACGCCGTTGATCGCGAGGCCCCCGCCGGGGGTGACGGCGATCGAGCGGAATCCCGTGCGGACGGCGACGCTGTCGGTCGCCTGCTCCTCGCCGAGCGAGACCGACACGGTGTAGAGCGACGGCGAATCGGGGCTCCACAGCGCCGGGTGCTCGATGGCAAAGGGGACGAAGAGGGGCTTGCCGTCGAGTCGCACGCGCTGCCGTTTCGAGAAGACGGTCTTCCCGTCGGGTGCCGTGATGCCGAGCTTCAGCGTGCAGGTGTTCTCGCCCTTCGAGGTGAGGTGCACCTCCACCTGCCCCTCGGCGCGGTCGCCGTTCACGACGGAGGGGTGCACGAGCACCCCTTCCGATCCGAAATAGAGGGGCGAGACGGCCGTGCGGTCGGTGACGATGAGCTCCGCCGGGCGGAAGATGCCGCCGTAGAGGTTCATGTCCGTCGAGGTGGGCAGCACGTCGTTGCGGTAGCTGTTGCTCACGACCATGCGCAGGGCGTTGTCGGTGCCGAAGCGCACCTTGTCCGTGATCTCGAACGTGAAGGCCGTGCCGGCGCCGCAGTGCGTCCCGGCGTGTGAACCGTTGACGAACAGGTCGGCGACCGTCTGTACGCCGTAGAAGCGGACGAAGAGGCGGCGCGAGGCCCATTCCACCGGGATGTAGATGTCGTTCTGGTAGTTTCCCGTGGTTTCGAGCAGCGATCCTTCGGCGAGGGGGTCGGTGTCCCAGGTGTGGGGCAGGGTGACGTGGCGGGCGTTGTCGCTGGTGTTTTCCGATTTGAAGAAGAACCGCCACCCCTCGTTCAGGGGGATGACCTCGCGCGCGGCGGCCATCGAGCTTGCGGCCGCGAGCAGCAGAAGCAGCATGTATCGTTTCATGGCAGGGCGGATGGATATGTAGCACCAGGGGCAAAGATAGCGCAAAGCGTGCGGAACACAAAATTTTTGTGCCGCCATCTCCCCGTCTGAACACAAAAAGGGAGGAGACCGTTTCCGATCTCCTCCCCGGCACGCAGGGTGTCATTCAGATGTTAGCCTATTCCACCTTCCCTGCGGGATGTTGCCGTCTATTTGGTCTTGATCTGAACCGTGACGGGTGCGAACTCGACACCGAAGTTGTTGGTGTAGGTTACCTTGACCTCGATCGTCTGCGATACGGGCTTCAGGCTGCTGTCTTCGCCCGTGTAGGTGATGACGCCGGTCTCTTCGTCGAACGTGAAGTTCACGTTGCTGAACGTCGTCTCGTACTTCACCTCACCGCCCAGGGCCTTGGCGAGGTTTGCATGCAGACCGTTCTCCGTCGAGGCGTCGAAGACGTTGGTGTTCGCTGCGGGATCGCCGCTCTGGTAGGTCGAGTTGAGCGTCAGCAGCTGGGCTACCTTGAACGATGCGTCCTGCGAAAGTTCGAACTCGTTGCCCTTGGTTGCCACCGTGATCTTGTCGTCGGCATACGGGCTGTCGATGGCTACGGTGAAGGTTACGCGCGAACCCTTGACCTCCTCATTGCTGTTCGTGAACACGAGGTAGGCGTCTACCTTGAGTTCCAGAGCGCCCCAGTCGTTCCAGATCAGCTTGTTGTCGACGTCGATCTCCGGAACGGTCTGACCCTTCTCCGTCATCTCGTCGAGCTTGTCGCCCTGCAGTTCCTTGTTGATCTCGTAGACAACCTTTACGCCCGGGAGCTCCTGCTGGCCCTCGTCAACCTGATAGGTGTAGGCGTTGCCCAGCGGCTGAGCGACTACGTCGTACCGCGAACCGTCTGCGTTGAACTCGGCAATGGCGTTGACACGGCCGTTCGTTACGAAGAGCGGGTTGGGCGTCAGCTCGGCGTGAGCCTCCTTCAGCTCGATTTCGGCCGGGATGACGATCTCCAGACCGCTCTTGTCAGCGAGCGTCAGGGTCGAATAGTAGGGCGTGTCGAACTTGTACTCCGCGGGGAAGGTGACGGTGATGTCATTGCCTGCTACGGCGAGCGTGGCCTCGTCATCGCCCGTTGTGGCCGTCATGGCTGCTACGACTCCGAGGAAGGCTTCCTTGCTGCCGAATGCCTCCTTGTAGTTGTCGTTCCAGAGAGCCTCGGCGAAGTTCTCGACTACGGTGTAGGTCGGCGTGCCGACATACATCACCTCCTTGCTGATTTCGTAGCTGATCTCCGGTGCACCGGACGCCGTTACGGGAATCGTGATCGTCGTCGTGGTCTTGTCGCTGTGTACAAACTTGGCGTATGCAATGTACTCTCCGCCCTCGGCGAAGGTCATGCCGTAGAACGTCGGTGTGATACGCTGTACGTCGTTTTCGGCCGTCGGGGTCGAGGTCAGATTCAGTGCAACATATGCATTGGCAACGATGTTATTCGTGTTCTTGTCGGCGACGTAGACGATCCATTTGTTTTCTGTCATGAAACTATTGAAAACCTCGATGTTTTTGGCCAAATAGTAGTTGCCGTTCTCCAGATCATCCCACGTCTTCATCTCTTTGTAGTGGTCAACCGAAACATTCGGCTCCAGATCTACAGGGTTACCCGTGTAGATCTTGCTGAGGGCCTTCGTGTGGTTCCATGCGATTGCGGTTTGCGGAACACTGGTCTCCACACCGTTGGATACGACCGTTACCTTGTGCTGGGCCTCGCCAATCTCCAGGGACTTTTTGTCGAGAGCTACCGTGAAGGTTACCTTGCTCGATGTAATCACGTCACCGATCAAGTTGGTGTCGGGAGTCGGCAGGTTCGCTTCGTTGATCTGCACCGAAGCGGGGGTTACCTTGTAGTTCTTTTTGTCGCCAGAGATCGTGATATCCTCTTCGTCGAATGCGCTGCGGCTGATCTTCAGCACGTCGCCCCACATCTCCGACAGCGACATGTACTTCTTGCCGTCGAAGTAGTAGACATCGAAGCCCTCGAGGAAGTTGACTACCGAATAGTCGTTGTACTTGAGGCTGCTGCTGTACAGGCCATTCGACAGGCCGGCAACGAGTTTTCCTTCGTCATCGACCTTGACGATCCGCAGGTTGTCGTTGATGCGAGCAGCCGATCCTGCGGGGTACAGGCCGAGGAACGACGTGGTGTAGTCGATGCCCGTGTGCGTGGTCTGCTCATCCTCCGAGCCGGTCGTGACACCTGCGATCTTGACGTTCAGCGCGATGGCAAGCGTCTTGTCGTTCTCCGAGCCGAACTTGTAGTCGGTCGTGGCCTTGACGGTGAACTCACCCTCGTTCTCCTCGCTTGCGGTGACGCTCTCCACCGTGAAGGCGGGGCTGTTCGTGCTGCTCATCGAAACCTTGCGCGTGATGATCGAAACGGTTCCTTCCTTCACGATCTTGTCGGCCAGCGATGCGGGCGATACGCGGAAGGTCATCTCGAGCGTCTGGTTGCCGAGGTATTCCTTGCCGTCCTTGCCGAAGTCGATGTAGGGCGCGGGCGTTACGGGGATGAGGTTCGAGGTCTCGGTCAGCGACGAGGGAACATAAACCAGCGACTGGATGCGGTTCTCCAGCGCAAACAGGCGCTCGCTGAACTCGTTCATGAGTTCGCTCATCTTTTTCTGGTTGCCGTCTACCAGAATCTGCAGTTCGTTGGCGTCAATCTGCGTCTGGTTGGCCTGGATAAAGGCGATCAGGGCGGCGGCGTAGTCGCTCTGCTCGTTCTCCATCTCGGCAATAAGTTTGGCCAGCGTCTCGTCGTAGGTGGCGTAGCTGTTCAGCGCTTCTTTGGTAATATACTCGTTAGTCTCCAGGTAGTTGGCGATGGCATCGTCCAGGCTTTCACCCAGCCAGGACTTGCCATCGAGCAGCTCCTTGATCTGCGTGTCGATCAGGGCGTTGACATCGCTCTCGGTCAGGTTGATACCTTCCAGCGCCTCGACGCGACCGGTCAGGTCGGCCAGCGCCTCGGCATCGGCAGCCGAGCCTTCGAGTGCGGCGAGACGCTTTTTCAGCTCCTGAATGTCGCCCGAGAAATCCACGGCGGGCAGCTCGCCGACCGTACCCTCGAGTGCCGTGAGCTTGTTGTTGATCTCCTCAAGCTCGGCCTTGTAGTCCTCCTGAATGCCCTCGATGAGCGCCTCCAGCTCGCTGACGGCACCCTTCGTGGCCAGTTCGTTGCGGAGCGTCTCCTCCGACGACTGGATTGCGCCGTTGACGTAGTCCTTCAGCTCCTGCGACAGCTCGTTGAGCTTGGCCTGCACGTCGCCGATGGCCTCCAGCTTCTGATCGATCGAGGCGACGTCGGTCTTCACGCCATCGAGTTCGCTGCGCAGGGCGGCTACCTCCTCGTTCAGGGCATCGAGGCTCGGAATCGCGTTCCGGACGCTCTCGATCTGCTCGTCAAGGTCGGCAACCGTCACGTACAGCTCGTCGAGGCGGTTGTTGATTTTGTCGATGTCGTCGTCGTAATTCTTACAACCGGCACCGGCAAGCATGATTCCCGAAAGAACCAATGCCAGGAAATTCCTTAATAAGTTGTGTTTCATAGATAAATAATTTGGATGATAGAAGTGTTTGTATGCAGTTATTATCAATGTGTTAGCGCCCTGTCAGTTATTTGTTGGTATCATATATGATACGCGCATTGCAAAGATATATATAAAAATTTGCGTAACAAACTTTTTCGGCAATTTTTTTGAAATGGGAATGGATTATCGTGAGGAGGTCGCGTATATCTCGCGGCGTATCAAAGAATTACGGCTGGAAAACAAATTGACTGTACAGGAACTTGCCTACCGTTGCGACATGGAACGGTCGAACCTGAGCCGCATCGAGGCCGGGCGGACGAATCTGACGCTGAAGACGCTTTGCACGATCTGCAATGCCCTGAACGTCACCTTGCGCGACGTGATTCGTTGAGGCTGCTGTCTTGTTTATATATTTAAGGTATGCGGCGGCTGCCGGACCGGGGCGCGTTGCTCCGGTCGGGATGCCGCGGGTGGGACCTTGTCGCTTTTCGGTAAATTTTCGTATCTTTACCGGACAAACTGAAACGATAGGCTTTTGAATACGATCGATCTGATAGTCTGCCTGGTACTCCTCGTCGCCGTGTGGTGCGGCTTCCGGCGGGGAGTTATCCTCCAGGTCTGCTCGCTGGCGGGCATCGTGCTCGGCATCTGGCTTGCGGCCCGCTACGGCGCCGAGGTCGGCGCGCTGCTGCACCTCGAGGAGCGCTTTGCCGCCGCGGGCGGCTTCGTCTCGGTGCTCGTCGTCGTGATCCTCGCCGTCGCGCTGCTCGGGCGGCTGCTGCGCAAGCTCTTCCATTTCGCCGGGTTCGGCGTCCCGGACGTCGTGCTGGGCATCGTTGTCTCGGTCGCCAAGTACCTGCTGGTGTTGAGCGTGCTCTTCTCGGTGTTCGATACCCTGAATGCCGACTACTCGCTTGTCGGGCGCCGGACGATCGACCGCTCGAAGAGCTACGGGCCCGTGCTGCGGATTTCGCAGTGGCTGCTGCCCCGCCTCCGGCAGGCCGGGACGGAGGTCTCGCTGCCCGAGCTGCCGCGCCTCGAGGAGCTGGTGCCGGGGGCGGACTCCGCCGGATCGGACGCGAAACAGGAACCGGACGCAGCGGCGCCGGTTGCGAAAAACAGTTGAGCGATGGAGCGGAATTTTACGGGAACGGTGGTCCGTGCGACCGGCAGCTGGTACGACGTCCTGCGCGACGGCGAACCGGTGCGCTGCCGCATCCGGGGCCGCCTGCGCCTGAAGGGGGTGCGGTCGACCAATCCGGTGGTCGTGGGCGACGAGGTGCGCTGCGAGGAGGATGAGAACGGCGACCATGTCATCGTGGACATCGTGCCGCGGCGCAACTACGTCATCCGCCGGGCGTCGAACCTCTCGAAGGAGTCGCACATCATCGCGGCGAACATCGACCGCGCGCTGCTCATGGTGACGCTGCGCCAGCCCGAGACGCCGCCCGAGTTCGTCGACCGCTTCCTCGTGACGTGCGAGGCCTACAAGATCCCGGTCGTGATCCTGCTCTCGAAGATCGACCTGCAGGACGCGGAGGCCGTCGCGGCGTTCCGCGCCGTCTACGAAGGGGCGGGGTACGAAGTGCTGGAGGTCTCGGCGACCGACGGCACGGGGGTGGAGCGCGTCCGGGAGCTGCTGGCGGGGTGCCGCACGCTCGTCTCGGGCAACTCGGGCGTCGGCAAGTCGACGCTCATCCGGACGATCGACCCGACGCTCGACATCCGCACGGGCGAAATCTCCGAGAGCCACCACAAGGGGCGCCACACGACGACCTTCTCGACGATGTATCCGCTGGCCGGAGGCGGGGCGGTGATCGACACACCCGGCATCAAGGGCTTCGGGCTGATCGACATCGACGATGCCGAACTGTGGCACTACTTCCCCGAGATGATGCGCACGGCGCCCGGGTGCCGCTTCTACAACTGCACGCACACGCACGAACCGGGCTGCGCCGTCATCGAGGCGGTGCGGAGCGGCGACATCTCGCTGGCCCGCTACGAAAGTTACCTGAAAATCCTCGACGAAGATGACAAGTACCGCAAATAGGGAGCCGGCGTGGTATGCCGCGCGCATCGCCTGCCTTCGGGAGTTCATGACCGAAGCGCGCTACGACCTCTTCCGCCGCACGGTGGCAAACCGCACGCGCTATATGACCGTGCTGGCCGAGAACATGTACCACGGGCAGAATGCCGCGGCGCTGATCCGCCACTGCGAGGCCTTCGGCGTGCAGCGCATGCACACCGTCGAGGCGCTCTGCCGCTTCGAGCCCAATGCGGCCATCGCGCGCGGCACGGAGCAGTGGGTCGATGTCGTGCGGCACCGCTCGACGGCCGATGCCCTGGCGGCGCTGAAGGCCGAGGGGTACCGCATCGTGGCGACGACGCCCCACCGCGGGGACCATACGCCCGAGACGTTCGACGTGGCGGCAGGCCCCTTCGCCCTGGTCTTCGGTACGGAGCATGCGGGTATTTCGGACGAGGTGATCGCCGCGGCCGACGAGTTCCTGCGCATCCCGATGTGCGGCATGGTCGAGAGCCTCAATGTCTCGGCTTCGGCCGCGATCCTCATCTACATGCTCTCCGAGCGGGTGCGGCTGACGGTTCCCGGCTGGCGGATGGACGACGCCGCACAGGCCGAGGTGCTCTACCGCTGGGTGACGACGAGCGTGCGCGACGCGGCGGCGATCCTCGAAAAACGATTTCCGGAGAAATAATCAACCGATATGAATACGATTCTGCGCAAACAGTTTCTCAGCCATGTGGCCCAAACGTCGCCCTCGCCGATACTCGTCGAGGTGGCGCGCGCCGAGGGCTCGTTCTTCTATACGCCCGAGGGCAAACGCTATTACGACCTGGTGGCGGGCGTCTCGGTGAGCAACGTCGGCCATGCGAACCCGGCCGTCGTGCGCGCCGTGCAGGAGCAGGCCGCCCGCTACATGCACGTGATGGTCTACGGCGAACTGGTCGAGTCGCCGCAGGTGGAGTATGCCGCGCGCATCGCGTCGCTGCTGCCCGGGGCACTCGAAAGCGTCTACTTCGTCAACTCGGGCGCCGAGGCGGTCGAGGGGGCGTTGAAGCTGGCCAAACGCTTCACGGGACGCACCGAGATGATCTCCATGCGGCGGGCCTACCACGGCTCGACGCACGGCGCGATGAGCATGATGGGCGCGCCCGAGGGCGAGGAGTGGAAGGAGCCCTTCCGCCCGCTGCTGCCCGACGTGCAGGCCATCGAGTTCAACGATTTCGGGGCCCTGCAGCGCATCACCCGCCGCACGGCATGCGTGCTGGCCGAGCCCGTGCAGGGCGAGGCGGGCGTGCTGATTTATTGCAGACATTGTGCTATACTTTAATAGATAAGACAGGAAAAAGCGG